>ENA-OPRR01000375-OPRR01000375.1-human-gut-metagenome-genome-assembly--contig:-NODE-375-length-48012-cov-5.071460_pt1 | contig 48012 bp, 38 predicted proteins | sample MGYA00241796_ERZ501883 | MGnify/ENA primary metagenome ERZ501883 (study PRJEB25962, sample SAMEA2042406) | human gut metagenome | biome: human gut; feature: human-associated habitat; material: faeces...
AAGCAAAAAAGATAGTAGCTGTGGTTGGTGCGATAGATGTGGTACTGCTGGTGGTGTGCCTGGTTCTGTACCTGGGAAAAGACAGGAAAGGGCCGGAAATATTCTTTGATGAAGAGAAGCAGATAGAATATGCGGAGGGGATGGATGAAGCACTGCTGCTCAAAGGAGTGACGGCGGTGGATGAGAAGGATGGGGACGTGAGTGACAGCCTGCTGGTGGAGAAGGTAGCAGGGACGAATGGGAAAGAAGTGATAGTGACATATGTGGCACGAGATGGGGCTAATAATGTGGGGAAGGCATCAAGAGCTTTTACGGTAGTTGGCAGTTATGGGGGAGGAGACATTTTACCTGTGGAAGAAGAAACTTTTGAGACTGGGGACATGCCTGGAACAGAAGGAACGGCAGAAACAGAGACGGAAAGTAACGAGGAAGGCAGTCCTGGAGAGGAAGAGGGACAGGACGAGAATCAGGGAGAAGGAGATAATGAGGGAGAACCAGTAGGCCCTAATCCGGTATTGGTGTTGAATGCAGATATGATAGAAACCAAAAAAGGAGTGGCGCCAAATTGGAATGAAGTGATAGAGACGATGAGTGATGATAAGGATGATTATAATACGCTTTATAACAATTTGAAGTTGGAAGGACAGGTAAAATTGAATGAAGAAGGGGAGTATCCTGTGACTTTGTATACAGTGGATACGGATGGAAATAGATCTGAGGTTAGAAATTTGGTGGTTAGAGTTAGTTGAAATGTTAAATTTTTTTAGGGTGCCAAAACTACGCTTTTCTATTATAAAAAAATTATGTAGGGCTGTATGTAGTTGAAAAGATAACAAGATTCTTCCGTATTTGACTTTTGGTATCATTGAAAACATAGCATTTTGTCAGTTATTTTCATATAAATACGGACAACTGCGGAAGAATTGATAATAAAATGACTATTTATATAAGAAATTAACTCAAACTTCGCATATAAATAATGCCTATGCACCTTGAAAATTCAATATCTGGCAATTATTCAGTTGTCAAAGCACAGAAGGATTATGCAGATTGGAGCCTCGATCTTAACATTACAGGGATTGCATTTATAAATGCATCCACCAATTCATCGATCTTCTCTTCCGATAATTCTACAGTATCAGAGAGCATAGTCCTGAACATCTGAAGCAGCATTTGAAATGCCTGTATCCATGTGATATCAGACATCTCATCTGAAAAATACAAAAAGAGTTCACCAAGAGAACGTTCATCCTTGGATTCGCGGCTCTCCAGGGACAGCATCATATATCGTGTAAAAACTACTGCTGTATGGGCGGACATGGTATCGTAGGACAGGGATCTGCATTCTTTACTCAGATTGAGATAGTTTTTGCAGACTTTAAAGAATACCTCGATATCCCATCTTTTTCCGTAAATGCGCATGATCTCATTTTCATCCAGCCTTACATCCGTGGAGATAAGACAGAGATATTCCTTACGTTTATTCCTGTTTCGGACATAAACAATTTTTGCCGGAATGATTGCGTCATCTTTTACAACTTCGACCATAACGGAAAGCAGATACCTGGAGCGTCCGCGCCTTTTCTTGTTACGTTTATAGATAGACATCAGAGACATATCTTTACCGTTATACCGGAAGAACATTTTGGAATTTTCTTTACCATTCCGATCACGTCATATCCAATCTCTTTGACAGAGTGTAAGATGCTTGGAGAAGAAAACCAGCTGTCAAAAAGAACGTACTTTAGGGATTGCAGCTTTTTTAGCAGCTTGGAGAAGTTCCAGCATGGCATGTGTTCCCTTTTGCATGGAAAGCATACGGCGTTTATAGCCTACGGTTCTTTTGTCAACGGACTTTGCCTCATTGAGCCGGTTCTTTTTGTTTTCGGATGAAAGAAGCACACTGTTGACAGGCAGAAACGTACTTCCATCAGACCATCCGCATGTGAGCATACGGAAGTCGAACTTATAGGTGTGTTTGGCATGGTCATATACTTTTGTGAGAAGCTCCACTTTTTGGGAGCGGTTACGCTCAAACATAGAGTCGTCGATGATAAGGACATTGGCACGATCTTCTGAATCCAGAGGGACGATCGCATCCCTGATGATCCTGGCCGCAAGGATCGTAGTAAAGCGGCTCCAGTTGATCTGGAGTATTTTCATAAAGCGGTATACGGTATCCTTTGCAAAAGCTGACGTATTCCTTCCGGAAATGAGATTCATATACATGCTTCTGTTTGAGAAGATGAGCAGAAACAGGTATTGAAAGATTTCCATGGCAGGAGTCCCCTTCTTTTTATAGGCATTAGCATCCTTTAATGCGGATGAGACGTGAAAGATAGTTTTCAATATATTCATCCTTAATCGGAGATTTTCTGTTGTTAATCATCTCAACCTTCTCCGGAATGATATCCACAACAGTAACATGATGATGCTGAGAGCAGTGTCGCAATCGACAGACCTGCATAACCAGTTCCATCCGCCGCAATTGGCGTAATACGATAATGTCTATCCTGCAAAATTAGTGGCTTAAAATGACAGGAAAAATCATGTCCACGGGGGTGGAAACCACCCCAATATCAGCGTTTTGGATAGACATATAGTGAAGTCTGATAACATCATTTTAACACGAAATGCAGAGGATAATGATTGATTGACACCTATTTTTACACGAAATGAGTGAGTCAGACGCGGGGAGAAAAAGGTGAAATTTTGCATTTGGGATAGAGATGGGCAGAGAGTGATAAAGTCATTCGGGGCTGAAAATGTAGGAAAATCAAGGGTTTTGCAGTAGATGGGTACGGAGAAGTGGCGGAGGTGTATTGAGGCGGTCTGTATCCAAATCGCTTCATTGTTGAGAATAAAAAAGAGATTTGAAGAGAAAAATACATCTCCCAGCTTGGGTCGGGAGAGTAGATATAACACCGGTATTGCCGGAAATGAAATACAGGAGGCATTTAGATGGCCGACAAGAAAAAATTATTAATTTATGTGCATTACTATGTGCCTGACACAGCATCCACGGGTCAGATCCTCCGGGAACTCGCTGAAGGAATGTTGGATACATTTGACATTACAGTAATCTGTGTTGTGCCGAGCTATCTTGGCACGATTGAGGATAAATACAAAACCCAGAAGTATTATGAGGAGAATATCAACGGCGTCAAGGTTTTGCGAATTCGAGTTCCAGAGTTCAGCAAGACCAATAAAATGAGCCGCATTAAAAACATCCTCGGATATTTCTTTGGTGCAATGGCAGCTACCTTCAAAGTAGGAAAGCAGGACTATGTATTCTCTATTTCCCAGCCGCCTATTCTTGGTGGCCTTATCGGTGTGTGGGGCAAGTGGATGAAGCACGCCAAGTATATATATAACATTCAGGATTTCAACCCTGAACAGGTTTTGGCAGTAGGTTATAGCAAAAATAAACTCGTCACGGATTTGATGATGTGGTTTGACAAATTCAGTTGTAAGAGAAGTGACCTCGTTATCACGGTTGGTCGAGATTTGATTGACACACTGAATGGGCGGTTCAAAGGAAAGAAGCCAAAGTCTGCACTGATCAACAACTGGATTGATGAGAAGGAAATCTATCCTTTGGAATCAGAGCATCCGAGAGTAAAAGAGTTCAAGAAGAAGTATGGACTGGATGGAAAGTTTGTCATTATGTACAGCGGAAATATTGGTCTGTATTACGATCTTGAGAACCTAATGAAAGTCATTGAGAAATTCAAACTGGGTACAAGGACTGCAGACGGCAGAGAAGTTGTTTTCGCTTTTGTTGGTGCAGGTTCTGTACTGGATAAGTTGGTTATGTATAAGGAGAAGCATCACATGGATAATGTGGTGTTCATCCCATACCAAGCCAAGGAAGATCTTATATACTCATTAAACGCCGGGGATGTCCACTGGTGCGTGAATGCGAAGGGTATAAAAGGTGTTAGCTGTCCGAGTAAGTATTATGGATTAGCGGCTGCCGGAAAACCTGTACTTGGCGTACTGGAAGAAGGTTCCGAAGTTCGATGCTTGATTGAGGATACGAAAGGCGGATTCTGTTCTGAACCGGGTGACTATAACCATGTGGAGAGACATATTCGCTGGTTCATAGAATATGCCGGAAGTGGTGAAGTTGTTGAAATGGGTCAGAGAGGGCATGCGTATTTGATGAAAGAGCTGACTAAAGAAAAGAGCATAAGGAAGTACGCAGAAGAGATTCTGGGGTGTTGATAAAAAACAATTTGAAGCACTAATAAATCTGTAGGGGATTATTGGAGATTTAGGATGGAGAGAATGGTTCAGAAAACAAAAAGAAATATTCAGATGGACATTGTGAAGGGCCTAGCCATAGCGCTCGTGGTTATTGGACATACAAGAAAACCAGGTTGGAATTTTATTTATTTATTCCATATGGCAGTGTTCTTTATAGCGAGTGGATATTTCTACAATTTAAAAAATAGTAGCTCCATTACTGATGTAATAACATTTGCTCAGAAGAAAATAAGGGCACTCTGGCTTCCTTGGTTTTTGGGCAGCTCAATACTAATTTTGCTGAATAACGTTTTTATGAAAATAAATGTGTACACAAACAATGACGAAATCTTTAATTACGTAAAAGAACAATATGCGTCACTCCACTCCTACAGCAATATTACAGAAATAATTACAGAAATTGGCAAGGCCGCAGTGTTTTCAGGAGGAACTCAGTTAGGTGGAACATTCTGGTTTTTTAAAGCTTTGTTTATAACCTCGATAATGTTTTGTCTGACTGATTGGATTATTACATTGATATGTGAAAACCAGAAGTGGCACATTGTATTTCAAGGAATGATGTCTGTGCTTTTCTTGTTAATTGGGTATTTACTGTCAGAAAAAAACATTGCTGCTTTTGGAATTGCTAGATCGTTGTCAATGTATTGGCTGTGTTATTTTGGATATTTATTCAAAATAACATTAAAAGAAAGATTGGACGAAAAGAAGGTTTATGTTATAGCGGTTATTTCGTTACTTGTATTGATTGCAATGAACAAAATAGGAAGCATTAATTTAGATCGTAATGAGTATTATAATCCACTGTTTTTTATTTGTGTATCTATATCAGGATGGTTCTTTCTCTATGGAATATCCGCATTTTTAAATGATTCAAAGCTACCAAGAACGCTTAAAAATGTGGGGGGAGGTATAGCGTATATGGGCCAGCATTCCTTAGCAATTATGATTGGACATTTTCTCGCTTTCAAGCTTGTAAATTGTATTGGTGTACTTATAGCAGGGTTACCAATGTGCTGCATAGCCGCATTCCCTGTCTTATTTGATGATCATGCGTGGTGGATTATATATACAATTGTTGGAATAGTAATTCCTCTTTGTGTTGCGGAAGTTTGGAGCAAATTTAAAACACGAATAAAAGAATAAATGGAGGAAAGGCATGAACAGTAACTGGTTCAAAATAGCAATGAAAGCAACAAAAGTTGAATATGGGAAGAACCTGCTGCTGAAGGGCATGCCGGTTATTTTCAATAAAGGTGGAGCAAAGCTGAAAATCGGAGATAATGTCACGATTAAGAGCAGTTTTCTCTCCAATCTCGTTGGTCTTTATAGCAGGACGATTATCGTCACACGAGCACCGGGAGTAGAAATAACTATTGGTAATAACGTTGGAATAAGTGGTGCAACCATTTATGCACGAAAGGGAATCACAATAGGTGACAACACTTGTATCGGTGGTAACTGCAAGATACTGGATAACGACTTCCATCCGATTGACACAGAGGACAGATTCAGACTTTTAGTTGATGTTCACGGTGGTGACAGTGAGTTGGTTCCGAGTAAGGAGATAAAGATAGGTAAGAATTGCTTTATCGGATGTAACAGCATCATTCTTAAGGGCACCGTTCTTGGTGATAGTTGCGTAGTTGGTGCCGGAGCTGTTGTGAGCGGAAAATTTGAGGATAACTGTGTGATTGCTGGGAATCCGGCTAGGGTGATTAGGAGATTGGGGGACAAGGGATGAACAAAAAGAGAATTTGCTTTATAGCACAGTTTCCACCTCCAATGCACGGGCTGTCAAAGGCGGTTGAAACGCTTTATAATTCAGAACTTCTAAATGAATTTGAGTTTGAGAAGGTAGATATTACAAATAATAAGCAGTTCTTTATGAATTTGGCTAGGATTTTCAAAAGTAAAGCTGACTTGTTCTATTTTACAATTAGCCAGACTAAAGGCGGAAATCTGCGTGATTTGATTATTTTTAAGCTGCTGAGATTGCAGCACAAGAAATGTTTGACCCATCTGCACGGTGGTTACTACCGCCAATTAGTAGATAACGATATGAGTGGCTGGCAAAGAAAAGCCAATTATAAAGCTATCAGCCAATTAGATGGAGCGATTGTTTTAGGAGAATCCTTGAAACCCATTTTTCAAGGTATGTTGCCGGACGAAAAAATATTTGTAGTTCCCAATTGTGTGGATGATGAGTATTTGATGTCCGATGCTGAATTTGAAGAAAAGGTAAAAAAAATAGATCAAAGAAAAGTAAAACATGTTCTCTATCTTAGTAATTTCATCCGCTCCAAAGGTTATCCCGAGGTACTTGAGATGGCAAGGTTAGAGAAAAAACGTGTGGAATCAGGAGAAGAAAAGAAACTTCATTTTGATTTTGCTGGAAAGTTTTTTGATGAGACAGAAGAGAAGTTCTTTTTCAATAATATAAAAGATAATGGTATTGAGGACTTTGTAATGTACCATGGTATCGTTGGTGGAGATAAAAAGAGGGAACTGCTTAAAACTTGCGACATCTTCGTTCTACTCACACGGTATCCCAATGAAGGACAACCAATCAGTATCCTTGAAGCCATGGGTAACGGCATGATGATTGTCACAACAGACCATGCGGGAATTCCTGATATTGTGCAGGATGGGATGAATGGGATTGTTGTGGACAAAAATAATATTGATTCGGACTTAATATATAACATGGTTTTAAATTCGAAATTAAAGACGTATGAAGAGCAAAATAAGGAAGATGTGAATAAGAGCTACACTCAACAAATATATGTGAGTGATATGCGAGGAATTTTTTATGCAAAAACAAGTTACTGAGAATTCAAAAAATAGAAAAACTAAGGAAGAAAATACAAGAAAAGTCTCGGTCGTCATGACTATATATAATGGTAGAAAGTACTTGTATGAACAGCTAGATTCTATTGCAAAACAGACAAGGCAGCCTGATGAAGTCATTATTTTAGATGATAAATCAAGTGATGACTCTGTTAAAGTCACACTAGATTTTATTGCAGAACATAATATTGAAAATTGGAAAGTTGTTCAAAATGAGACAAATCTTGGGTGGCGCGCTAATTTCAAAAAGGGATTTGATCTTTGTTCAGGAGACTATATTTTTCCTTGTGATCAAGATGATATTTGGCACAAAGATAAAATCGAAAAAATGTTAAACATTATGGTTAGATATTCATCAATTGGTGTTTTAACATGTAACTATACAATGATTGTGTCGGAGAAGGATAAAGGAAGTAATTCGTATAGAAATGTTTATCTGGGCATGAAAAATGATGGTCAAATTTCGCACTTAGAGAATATGAAAAAGTGGTGTTATATTGCGAGACCAGGATGTACTTTTTGTATTACAAGAGATCTATATGAAGATATCAAAGGTGAATGGGATTTAACATTGGCACACGATTCTCAGATTTGGCGAAAAGCTTATGTGCGAAAGAACTTATATCTTTATAATGAAGCGTTGATTGACTTTAGGAGGCATGGGGACAATGCCACCAGTATGAAGGGCGCATCGATGGAAAATCGACTCAACGATATTAGAGTATATAAAAGATATCACGCAGAAGCATTGGATTATATTAAGAAAAATCGTAGAGACGATATTACAGAAATCGAGAATTTAACTAAATGCCTTGGTTTCTTAAGACTAAGAGAAGAATTTATTGAGAAGAAGAGACTCTGGAAGTGGTTGATACTTTTCTTGTTTTATAGAGAGTATTATTATTCAAGTAAAGGATGTTTTGGAGATCTTTTATATACAATAAAAAACTGAAGGAGATTAAAAGATGAATATTAAATATACTGTTGAGATGAACATACTCATGACGATCGGCTTATTAAAAGCACACGGAGTTAAAAATATGATAATTAGCCCTGGCGGGACGAATGTTTGCTTTGCCACCAGTGTCATGAATGATGGCTATTTTAACTTGTATTCCTGTGTAGACGAACGCTCTGCAGCATATATGGCTTGCGGTATAGCAGAGGAGACAGGCGAACCTGTAGTTTTGTGCTGCACGGGGGCGACGGCTTCCAGAAACTATGTCCCTGCATTGACGGAGGCATACTATAGAAAACTTCCTATTCTGGTGATTACGACTTCTCAATTCGAGGGTAAAGTTGGACATCTGTTCCCACAGGTAACAGACAGATCTGCTCAGATGAATGATATTATCTGCTATAGTACGCATATTCCATGCAAGATAGAGGGAAAAGATAATAGATGGTTTTACAATACTGAAATTAACAAAGCAATTTTGGCCTTGACTTATAATGGTGGTGGCCCTTCTCATATTAATCTTGCTACGGATTCCAGCATTAGTTTCGGTGTTGAGACCTTGCCTGAGGAACGTGTAATTAAAAGATATACTCTTGATGATAGTTTGCCTGAACTCCATGGAGATAAAATTGGCGTCTATGTAGGTAGTCACGGTAAGTGGAGTAAGCAGCTCACCGAGGAAGTTGAAAAGTTCTGCGAGAGATATAATGCGGTTGTTCTCTGCGACCACACGAGCAACTATCACGGGAAATATAAGGTTGAAGCCTGTATAGCTACAACACAGATTCAGAATTTGACGCCGCTTGCAGAATTTGATGTGATGATTCATATTGGAGATGTTTCAGGAGCCTACATGAATCTTGCTCCAAAGAAAGTGTGGCGTGTGAATCCAGACGGAGAAGTACGGGATACTTTCTATAAATTGGAAAATGTGTTTCATATGTCCGAGATGATGTTTTTCAATTGTTATACACGAAAAAAGACCGCAAGATATACAGCGTTTTATGACAATTGGAATGCTAAAATTGATGAGCTGAGATGTAAGATTCCTGAGTTACCGCTTTCCAATGCGTGGATTGCTCAAATTACAACTCCGCGATTGCCGCAGAATTGTGAGATTCATTTTGGCATCCTGAATTCTCTGCGATCATGGAATTATTTCCATATTGATGATACCATTGACTGTTTTTCTAATACTGGAGGATTTGGCATTGATGGTTGTGTATCGTCTTTGATAGGTGCGTCCGTTATTAAATCGGATAAAATTTACATTGGTATTGTGGGAGATTTAGCGTTCTTCTATGACATGAATTCTCTTGGCATTCGCCATATCGGACCTAATATGAGGCTCATTGTTGTAAACAATGGCTGTGGAGCTGAATTTCACATCCCAGCTTGTGTAACAAAACGTGCAGGAATGGAGAAGGAGGAGATAAATAGATACACATCTGCCCAAGGGCATTACGGCGGCAAGTCAAGAAGTCTCATTCGAGGTATGGCTGAGAGCTTGGGCTTTGAGTATTTTTCAGTCGAGACAAAAGAAGAATACATGAATTGCATTGATGACGTTGTCGCTCCGCCTGTTGGGCAGAAGCCTATTCTGGTTGAAGTCTTTACAGAATCAGATGACGATGCCTTTTCCATTAAGATTCTTACCAATCTCGAAAAGTCAACCAAAGGCCTAGCGAAGGAGATGGCTAAAAGTCTTTTAGGTGCAAAGAATGTCCAGCGTCTTAAGGATGCAATAAGGAAATAAATTTCTTTGATATGGTATGGCAGTTTGCGTCCGTTTTGAATGTAAGCGTGGGAGAGGAAAATAATGAGTAAAATAAAGCAACTATTGAAAAAATTCAGAAAGAAGGTTCCTGTGTATGTTCCGGTTTTGCAATCAAATCTACTGCAAGGGCACTCAGCACTTATCACGGGCGGTTCGCGTGGAATTGGTTATGCAATAGCAGAGGCGTTTGTTGCGTCTGGATGCAATGTTTTTATAACCGGAAGAAGACAGGAACTCCTTGATACAGCCCTTAAAAATCTTAAATCAGTAAATCCTGATTTAATAGTTGAGGGGGGGTGCTTTGATTCTAAGAATACAGAGTTGATTGGAGACTTTTTTGAGAAGTATCCTTTTCTTAAGAATATTGATGTTTTAGTAAATAATGCCGGAATATCGGATCACAACGTTTTTGGTAATATCACCGAAGCTGAATATGACTCTGTCATGGATACGAATCTGAAAGCAGTTTATTTTTTGAGCCAGTATGTATGCAATATATGGATCGCAAATGGAACAAAGGGTAGGATTTTGAATATTGCCTCATCGTCATCTCTACGTCCATCAACGCTTCCGTATACATTATCAAAGAATGGGATTGTATCGTTGACCAAAGGTCTGGCAAAAAAGATGATTAAGCATGGAATCATAGTGAATGCAATTGCACCTGGCCAGACAGCCACAAATATGATCTCTATAGATAGTGATATGAGTGCTCCGCGGAGTCCGATTGATCGCCTTGTATCTCCAAATGAGATAGCAAACATGAGTGTTATAATGGCGAGTTCTCTTTGTGACAGCGTGATTGGCGATTGTCTTTATATGACAGGCGGCAGCGGAATTATCACGTATGATGATATAGACTATTGATTTTTTCAAAACAGTATTTCTTATAAAAGCAATGGATAGAGGTGTTGAAGTGAAAGTAAAAACAATAACAATCCATGACCCGGATGTAAACTATGGGTCAACGCTACAAGCGTGTGCCACATATAACTTTATTAAAGGACTTGGTTATGATGTGGAAATAATTAACTATAGGCCAAATTACAAAAGTTTGAAGCAGCGTTTCAAGAAAGCCCTGACCAATGCTTTGTTTATGAAAGAATACAAAACTAGAAGAAAGAAGATAGAGGGGTATTTTGAAGCACATGCTAAGTTGACAGATGTTTATCATAATTTAGAGGATCTTAAAAGCAATCCGCCAGTAGCAGACGTGTTTATCACTGGGAGCGATGTAATCTGGAATAGGGATGTAAATTCAGAAGGTGCGGACGTAGCTTTCTACTTGGGGTTTGTCACAAGCGGGTATAAAATGTCTTATGCACCGAGCATGGGAGAAATTCAGAGCAAGGAGAACGTCTCTTTTATCGTAAGTCAAATCAAGGATTTTAGGTTTATATCCGTGAGAGAGGAAGAATCAAAGAGACAGCTTGCTGAAGCAGGCCTCAAAGATGCAGTATGTGTTACTGATCCTGTTTTCCTAATGCCACGCTCTTACTATGAAGAGCAGATTGTTGAGAATAAACATGGAGAATATATACTTGTCTATTTGATGAGTTTTACTGATCAGAAACGACAGAAGGTAGCTGAGTTGGCGGGTAAACTGGGAGGAAAGGTTATCGGACTCGGAGGATTTAAGCAGAAGTGTGATTGTGATACATATATAAGAGATGCTGGTGTAGAAGATTTTCTTTCTTTGATTTACCACGCTAAATATATAATCACTGATTCGTTCCACTGCATTGCGTTTTCGCTGATGTTTGAAAAGCAGTTTGCTTACTTCCCGTCAATCGATTCAAATATGAGAATTGATAATATCCTTAGCTATGTAGATTTACAGAATCGTGTCGTGAAGGCTGATGATTCAAGATTTAATGTGCTAAATTCGATTTACTATTCTGACGTCACGCCGAAGCTGCAAGAGAAAGTAGAGTATTCAAGGGATTATTTTAGGGTAGCACTATCAGATATAAATAATGAACTGAATAGATAATTCTGAAAGATGATGGGAGAATATGAGCAATAGAGTTTTTATTGATATAATGGATCAAAACAATCACGATGCCGGCACTAAAGCTAGAAATGATGCGGCATCCATATTGGCAGGTATGGGCTTTAAGACCACTGTCATGTTTAATAGGACGCATTCAAAAATTCAGCGCGCACTGGAAGTCATTAAGGCTTCGATGGAAATTGGAAAAGATATAAGTGAAGGAGAAATAGTTGTCATTCAGTATCCTTATCAACCATCAGTAATGAATCTGATTTTGAATCGTTTGGAAAGTGTCAAAAAGAGATGCGGATGCAGAGTTGTTCTGCTTGTTCATGATATTGTCTTCCTGCGTGACGAAAGCTATGTAAAGCAGGATAACGAACAGATGAAGTTGCAGGAGATTGATATTTTTAATAGAGCGGATGCAGTTATTGTACATAATGCAAGAATGCGAATGAAGCTTCAAGCTGAGGGTGTAATCACGCCGATGTATGAATTGGGGATATTTGATTATCTCTATGACGGAAAGCCTGCAGTAATTTCAGAGAATAAGGATACGAGGGTAGTATTTGCAGGTAATCTATCACCTCAAAAATCTGGCTTTATTTATGCTTACCAACCTTGTGAAGGTATAAGATTTAATTTGTATGGTTCCAAACCAGACGATTTAAAATCCAACTTTGATTACAAAGGAAGTTTTCCGCCAGACGAGTTAATTGAAAGTATGGAAGGCAATTATGGTCTTGTGTGGGATGGGCCTTCGGCGGATTCGTGTGAAGGAAATTATGGGAATTATTTAAAATACAATGATCCGCATAAATTCTCTTTATATATAGCAGCGGGACTTCCGGTTATTGTTTGGAAAGAGTCGGCATTAGCTTCGTTCGTAGAGATGTATAATGTGGGAATGAGTATTAGCTCCCTGAGCGAGTTGAGGACGTTACCAAAGATTGAATCAAATGAATATAAGTCGTTCTGCAATAATGTAAGAAAATTAACTATTAAGATTCAACAGGGTGATTTTTTACGAACAGCAGTAGATAAGATATTAAGCCGTTAATAATTGATAACAAATATTGATAAAAGGGGTGTATGACAGTGAAATATGATTATCTGATAGTAGGTGCTGGACTCTATGGTGCCGTATTCGCTCAGCAAGTAAAAGCACACGGAAAGTCAGTGCTTGTTATTGATAAACGCCCTAATATTGCGGGCAATGTTTACACGGAAAAAGTGGAAGGCATCAACTTCCATAAATATGGAGCACATATTTTCCATACCAACAATAAGGTAGTATGGGACTATTTGCAACAGTTCACTACCTTTAACAGATTTACAAATTCACCGGTGGCTAACTACAGAGGTGAACTTTACTCACTTCCGTTCAATATGTATACATTCAATAAAATGTGGGGAGTAGTCACTCCGGAAGAAGCTTCAGCTAAGATTGAAGAACAAAAGAAAGAAATTGTAAGTGAACCACAGAATCTGGAAGAGCAGGCGATTTCTCTGGTTGGTCGAGACATCTACGAGAAATTGATTAAAGGCTATACCGAGAAGCAGTGGGGGCGAGACTGCAAAGACCTTCCGGCTTTTATTATCAAGCGTCTCCCTGTACGGTTAACTTTTGATAACAATTATTTTAATGCTCTGTATCAGGGTATTCCAGTCGGAGGTTACACACAGATGGTTGCTAACATGTTAGATGGTATTGAAGTTCGACTTGGTGTGGACTATCTGGATCATAAGGACGAATTGGATGCATTAGCAAAGACAGTGGTTTATACTGGTCCGATTGATGCCTATTTTGGTTATAAGCAAGGGACATTAGAGTACCGTTCTGTACGTTTTGAAAATGAGATTCTGGATAAGCCAAATTTCCAGGGCAACGCGGCTGTCAATTATACAGATCGTGAGACTCCTTGGACAAGAATCATTGAACATAAATGGTTTGAGTTTGGTAAAGATGAGAATGGCAACGACTTACCTAAGACAATCATCAGCCGTGAATACAGCTCCGAATGGAAACCGGGTGATGACCCATACTATCCGGTAAATGATGAGAAGAATGGCAAGCTGTATGAGGAATACAAAAAATTAGCAGATGCTGAAGAAAAGGTTATTTTCGGTGGTCGTCTGGGAGAGTACAAGTATTATGATATGGATGCAGTTATAGCGTCAGCGTTGGAAAAGAGTAAAAAGGAAATGGGGAAAATAGAATAAAGGAATATGAATATTAAGAAAAAAGACGGAATTTATATTTTAGCACTTATTTTTGAGATGGTTTTGATTGTAGTGGCAGGCATCATTTTGAATATTACTGATCAATTAGAGGCAATGAAAGTAATCGGATGGATGGCAGCATTTTTTGGAATATATACATCTGTGATTGTGTTTAGAATTAGACGTGAGTTTAATGTGTTTTTTATTTTTATCGTTCTTTGTTACTTGTTTTCTTTTGGGCAGTGTATATTAGTAATACTTGGAGGTAAGCCCTTTGAGGGCGTATTCGGTGTCTCAAGAGGTTTTTTTAGCGCAAAAGAGCTTCTAAAGGCTGCTATTTTCGTATTGCTTGCTATTGATATTACTTCTATCGGATATTGCTTGAATAAGAATACTGCCATTCCTAGGACAAAGGAAAAACCAGTATTTGTCTATTCAGATGCACTCAATAGAGTTGGTTGGATCCTACTTATTATTACAATAGTGCCAACTTTATATTTATTATTTAAAGACATTAGCACGATGTCTACACTTGGATATGGAAATACTCTTGTAAATGCTTCTGGAATAGATAAGGTTTTTTCAATATGTGCTGGACTTTTTCAAAGCAGTTTGCTGATTCTGTATTGCTTGGAGGAAAAACATAGAAAAATTTTGTTGTCGGTCATTGGAATATATTGTGCTCTTCAGTTGTTCGGTGGTAGCCGAATTGCGGTTTTTAGATATGTAATAGTATTCTTTGTCCTGAGCCACTTGTTAAGAAAAGAAATAACAAGAGGGAAATGGATTTTGATTGCAGTTCTTGGTGCCGTTTTAGTAGTGATATTTTCACTTGTATCGAGTGTGAGAACAGTTGTGTTTATGAGCGATAACTTGGGCGAGTTAATAAAAGAATCATTTATGAATCTTGCGGATGATAATTTCATCTTTACTTCTCTCAGAGAGATGGGCAACACACAATGTTTAAATACTTTGGTTATTAATCAGTGCCCTGATAAGATAGGTTTTAATTTCGGGTTGTCATATTTACGTAGTTTTTATGGTGTTTTTCCTAATTTTCTAGGTTTGGCATACAATAGTGTGGATACGGTGTTTTCCGAGTTATATACTGTTACAAATGCAGGGATGGGGTCATCTTATATTGCAGAAGCATATTGGAATTTTGGATATTTTGCTTTTATATTTTATGTCTTTTATGGCTGGTTATGGGGCAAACTTACAGAAAAATTCAAATCGTTTTGTTCTTATGGAGGAAATGCAAGAGATCTATTTTTCACTGTATTTCTTATGTGGTATATGATATTTACCGTTAGAAGTGATTTTATGGAATTTGGAAGAAGTTTAGTTTATTACGCGATTGTACCAATCATATTAAGCTGTGTGAAACTAGGGGACAAGAATTTGTTAAGAAGGGCTATGTAAAGATGGTGAATTTATGCTGACTATAAGAAAAGGACAAATCATAGATGTAGTATTGCTTGCGCTTCTGTTTGCATGTATGATCTTTACTTCAGGAAGTGAGACTGGGCTTTCTAATCGAATAGTGGTTCCATATTTTGTCCTCAATAAAAGTGCCTTTCTCTTTTTAATTGTTGCGGTCGCATATGTAGCTACAATTTTCGGGGGGGGGTGGAACCTAAGAATACCGAAAGTTGAGTTCTTGCTTGTACTTAGGGCGGTAATGTTTATATTTTCTAATTTGTTTTTTGCCTCTCAGGAGAATGTGCAGATTGGGATAGTTTTAGCAATTTGTATTGCGCCATTCGCATTTGCAGTTGGAAGAAAATCACGAATAAAGCAGGAGAACGTTTCCCTTATATGTACATTAGCGGGAGTAATAATTGCAATTCAGATTATTTATACTTTTGTGTATCATAGTTTATCAATTATTGATTTGCAGAATCTGAAGTGGTGGATGGTTATCCCAATCGGACAGACAAATACCATTGGTTCATACCTATTGTTTTTTCTTATTCTTGCTGATGACATACGTAATAGAATAATAAAAAAGAAAAATAAAATACTGATATTTGGAGCGTTAATGGTTATTGCAGTTGCTTTTTTACTTATGGGATCAAGAGCTAGCTTGCTAGTGTTTGGTGTTTATCTGTTTATCCGCTATTGCCTTCCAAGAGCATATAAAGATAGAAAGTATAAAAACAGGCTCGTTGCAATAATACTTATTGGCATCATTACAATGGCTTTTGTTGTCATTAACAATCCTACTGTGATAACAACTGTTACTTCGATATTTGAATTTAATTCAATGACAAATACAAGATTTCAAGTATACGAGGATTCGCTAGCTCTGTTCAATGAGCATCCTCTCTTTGGAAGAGGCACTGTTCCATTTGTGGTGGGTGATGCCGTTATGACACATAACCTTGTTCTTGAAGCACTTGTACAGAGTGGGATAGTTGGAACGATATTATTCTTGATGGCATTATTAGAGACGTTTTTCAGGCTACGAAATAGAACTAATCTCGGCTATTGCTATTATTATATCTTCATAGTTTTAATTATTAGAGGAATGGTAGAGCCAACATTTTTCCTCCTGGGATTTGAGATAGTGTTTTGGTTGATGATGGGATATGGCTACAGGTTTTCTGAGAGGTCAGATAAAAATTAGTGTGTTCATAGGTGCTGATAGGCAGTTTTATACATTTTGAACATCGTGATGTTTATAGTAGTCGGGTTAATAAGAGACTAACTATTAAAGAAAGTCAAGTTAAAAAAGAATTTTTGAAAAAGTGTCAATGACTTTTCATTGCAATCAGTACCTTGAAAACTGCATGACAATAAGAGCATCTTTGTAGGTACCCTAAAAAGAAAATGATTATAGAAAGAGTTAAACGGATGCTATGTATGGGTGTCCGGATCTTTCCATTGCAAAGATAGTTCTGACAAGTTTTTTGGCAGCATGAGATAAAGCTACATTGTAATGTTTTCCTTCAGAACGCTTTTTCTCAAGATATGCACCGAAAGATTTATCCCAATGGCAGACATATTTTGTTGCATTGTCAAGAGCATAGCGGAGATATCTGGAACCACGTTTCTCCATACGGAAATGATAGTTATCCAGTTGACCGGACTGATATATGGATGGAGACATCCCGGCATAGGCCAGTATCTGATCGGCTGAATCAAGACGATTGAAATCGCCGATTTCGGCAATGATTATTGCACCCATCCGGTAACTAATGCCGGGAATGGTAAGAATAGGAGATTTGATTTCTTCATCCATGATCTGCTTGATGGCTGCCTCGATTTTATCAATTTCAGAAGTTAATTCCTGAATAAGTTTGATGGTATGCTTTAATTCCAAAGATTTCGCCGGCATAACAGAACCTATAGAGTCTCTGGCAGTTAGGCGGAAAAGGACGGCAGTATCTTTGTTGTAATGACCTTTAGAGGCTTTGGAAAGTAAGTTTGTCAGCCGTGTAAGATGAGCAGATGCAACATAAGAAGCACCTGGAAATTCATAAAGCAAAGTATAGACGGATGTCATATGGAGAGTAGGAACAAGTTTTTCAAGTTCAGGAAAAAGGATGCAAACAAGTCGAGATATAGACACCTTGAGGGCAGAATGTTCCTTTACTTTATCAAAACGATAACGAGTCGGTGATTTTAATTCTTCGTTATGGTAAGATGTATCTGAGTAGGACTTTAAGTTCACATCAGACATCAACATAGAAGCAATTGTGCGGGCATCTACTTTATCCGTTTTGGTTTGTCTAAGGCTTAGACTTTTTCTGTACAGATTAGTATGTAACGGGTTGATAACGTAGGTCGGGAAACCTTTATCTAAGAGATATCCGAGAAGATTGTAACTATAGTGTCCAGTGGCTTCTAGTCCTACTTTTACTTTAGTTATATTTTCCATAGTGGATGTTATTTTTTGATAGAGATCATTAAATCCATCAAGATTGTTGGTAATGGTAAAAGAATTAAATAAAATTTCACCATCAGTGTTTGTGATAAAGCAATCATGCTTATTTTTAGCAACATCAATTCCTACAAAAATCATATAGGACCTCCTAAGAATGTATTGATACTGTTTTAAGATCCACAGGACTCCTTGTGATTGTAACCTACTTCTTGATAAACCGTCATGCGGTAACTAATTGATTAACAAATGAACAAAGAGACTGTGGTTGGAGCCTCATATGAACCATCAAGTGGTAGGAGGAATAAACCAATCCACAGTATCTTAAAATAGCATAGTCTAACCTGTAGAAAAGGTAAAGAATGACTATGACAATACTAATAGTAGGTAGGAATATATTTTAACATGGATAACAGACAGACAAAAAACAGATCAATGAAGGCGAATGTTGTTTTGAATGTGATTAAGCAATGTTGTGCTGTTGGATTTCCTCTTGTAACATTTCCGTATGTTTCCAGAATATTAGGAGACACTGGGTATGGACAATATAGTTTTTCCAACTCGATTATAAACTATTTTTTACTCATAGCTGCTTTAGGAATTAGCACATATGCGGTTAGAGAAGGTTCAAAAATCAGAGAAAATCCTGAAAAAATAGATAGATTCTGCTGTGAAGCTTTTTCTATCAATGTTGTTTCGATGGTAATATCATACGCTTTATTGATTGCTGTCTTGCTTTTTAGTCAGAAGCTTCAATCATATTCAACACTTATTTTGATACAGTCCATATCAATTTTCCTGGTGACAATGGGAACAGATTGGGTTAATACCATATATGAGGATTACACTTATATAACCATTCGCTATATTGTCATTCAGCTAATAGGTTTGATCGCAATCTTTTTGTTTGTACGATCAAAGGACGATGTGGTTATTTATACTATCATCATGGCTCTCACATATTCAGGGGGAAACATTTTAAATTATTTTTACATAAAAAGATATGTGAAAGTTAAATTCACATGGAAGATGAATTTGAAAAAGCATCTTCTACCGATGCTGATATTATTTGCAAGTGCGATATCTATTTTGATTTATGTTAATTCTGATATTACAATGCTGGGTGTTTTTTATCCGGACAACGTGGTAGGAGTTTATTCGGTATCATCTAAAGTCTATGGCATACTCAAGCAGTTATTAAATGCTATTGTAGTTGTATCCATACCACGATTGGCTTATTTGCATCAAAATGATAGTGAAAAATACATCCTAACACTTACGAAAGTACTTGATACCGTTATGTCAGTACTGTTACCTGGAATTTGCGGAGTGTTTGTTCTAAGCAAAGAGATAATATTTATTGTTTCCGGCGCAGAGTATGTTTCAGGAGCGGTAGCATTGTCGATTTTAACGTTTGCAACATTTTTTGCAATTTTGGGAGGCTATTTAAATAATTGCGTTTTATTAATTAATAATGGCGAGAAAGAAGTGCTAACAGGAACAACACTGGCAGCTGTTGCCAATGTTTTGCTCAATTTCATTATAATCCCACGTTTTGGAATTAACGGAGCTGCATTTACGACTTTAATAGCAGAATTAGCGGCATGTGGATTTTATGTTGTTAGAAAAAATAAATATTCAGAATATAAACTGAAATTTACCCGTAGTATTATTGCTGCGTTGATTGAAGGTATAGTGGTCATAGGGGTGTGCTTAGTTTGCAAGATGTTGATTTCTTCAGTTTGGCTATGTACGATTAGCTCTATTGGTGTGAGTATATTACTATATATTCCTGTACTGTACTTTGTTGAACCATCTGCATTAAAAGAGATTACGGGATTTATTGGTAACATCTTTAGGAGAGTTATTCGAAAAAGTTAACATGAGGAAAAAAGTAAATTGCTAATGCGCCCCTGGCACACATAAAGAACCAAAAAATCGTTGGAGGATTTATTCGCCGCAAAACCTGAAAAATAGAAGGGGTCACGAAGTGCGTCCAGCTAAGGGCGAATAATTCGATGGGTGGAAACCCCATCAAGTAAGCCATTAACCACGGCACTTGGTATACACGGTACCCAGGTACCAATGTGGTAAACTTAGTGTCAACTTAAGCCATAAGAGTAGATGTCTGCAGGTAAGTCAACAACGGTGCTAGCCGGGGTCAGGCATCGGCAATTTTTAATATAGAAATTAGAAATGATTTATTCGCCGCACAAGGTGTGCGGTAGTCATCCAAGTCAACAGCCTCTGCGTGGCGGATGATAGACGGCTTGAAGTGAATAGCCGACAGATGGTTGACAACAGTGTGGAAATAGGAATGATGTGATGATGTTAATGGTGGATACCCTCTAAGAATTACAGACTAAATAAGGGTACAGAGAGGAGGCGGCTTTGTGAATTTGTTTATTATTGGAAATGGATTTGATTCTGCACACAAAATGAAGACCGCCTATTGGTATTTTATTAAGTTTCTGGAAGATAAATATAAGGATTTATATCAAGAGAACATTACCGAAGTATACATAGTACCAGATGCAGTAACGATGCAGGACGGTTCAGAAGTCTACATGGAACGGGATGTTTTGGAATTTATCTACTCACTATTACATGTGACAGATTGCGGTGAGAACTGGTCAGAGCTGGAGGCGGCACTGGGGTATTTGGAATATTCAGAGTATTTGGAAAGTCAGGTGGATGACTTTAAAACAGCCTACAATAATGAAGATGCAGCCGCATCCATAAAAGATGTAACAGAAAGGGTTCTGGACTATTTGCAGGAATGGGCTATGCAGATTAAAATTGGAAAGCCTGCAGTCCGTAAACGCTTCCTTAAAAAGATTCAGCCGGGAGATTTGTTTCTGAATTTTAATTACACGAAAACGCTGGAGGAGTTATATGGTGTACCAGCAGAATCTGTGTGCCACATCCATGGAATCCAGGGAAACGGACAATTGATGTTTGGACACGGTCTTGAAATGGATAGCAGAGGATTGCCGCTTGGAGCAGAAAAGCTGGAGTTATTGCAGAGAATTCTTAGGAAAGATGTGAATGGAGCCCTGGAGCGACATAAAGATTTTTTCTGTCAGTTGGAGAAGCAAACAGTAGAGAATATTTATTCGTATGGGTTTGATTTTGGAAAAGTGGATTTGCCATATATACGGGAAATTATTAAACGCCTTGGAAACACAGAAAATGTATGCTGGTACCAGAATAGCTTTCCGTTAAAAAGGAATCCAGATGCATTGATTGAACAACAGAAGAAAATCAGAGACTGTGGATTTCAGGGAAAATTCGGGAAACCATTTTCATAAAAGTGTCAAGGTAATGCTTGGAGGCAAATCTCACAGTAAAAGAGGCAGATGATTACATTTAAAGTTAACCCAGGGATGAAGCTTGGTTTTGATAATTGAAAACAGAGGATTATTATGGGAGAAAAGATAAAATTACGAAAACTGATTTCAAAGATAGATGATAAAATGGGAAATCCTATGATTTACAGTTACCAGAAAACGCTTCTAAAACTCACAGGTGTTTTGATAATTGCGCTGATGTTCGTAATTAGAGGCTCAACAGTTCCGATGCTCACTGAGAATAAAATATTACGCTTACTGTTTTACTCAGAGCCCTATGGTGATAAGACTTTATATAATATTGGGATTAGTGTTATAGCGGCATATATATTTTATATTTTCCAAGTGTACATTCCTGAACATAAAAAATTTAAAAGCAATTGTGCTGTTTTTTCAGCAAATCATCAATATTTAATTTATCTACTGAATCAATATACATTAGCATGGGAAAAGTTTCTCGGAAAAAAACAGGGAGAATGTTGCTTCTATGAATTTAGCTATCGGCTTAACCACCGAGAAAGTGGAGCGGTAACAAAAAAGACATATAATGAAACTATTGCAGCTATCCCTGATACATTTGAAAGAATCATACAACACATTCGATTTGATGATTGTGATATTGCCTATAGGGAATTTATTAGGAATTCTTATTATATTATTTCAAATCGTTTTAAATTTATGGACGATCAGTTTCCGCGTTGGAGCGATGTTATTTTAGAGGCAAAAGATTATGAATTGCTACAGCAAATGGTTATAGACGATATAAAGAGGATACAACGGAGAATCAGTTCTATCGAAAACTATAGGGTTAAAGTAGAAAGTGTTGGTGCTTACGAGAAAAGTAAAATACAGGAAATAAGCGATAAAATTTAAAACATAGTAATATTAATCCTTAGTTATTTAACTTGGAAGCCTGCGGATTGCAGCATCTAGCCTTTATCATAGATGACATGGAAGCTACGGCTAACAAATCGAAAAAAACCGAATATAGAATGCAAGCCTAATATTGAGTACCACTGAGGAAGGAGAACCCCAATATGAACCTAACCACAATCCATCACATAGCGATCATCGTATCAGATTACGCCCTTTCCAAAGATTTCTATATCAACAAGCTCGGCTTTTCTATTATCCGCGAGAATTACCGCCCGGAGAGAAACGACTGGAAGCTGGATTTACAGTGTGGAAATATAGAGCTTGAAATCTTCGGCGTGTCCAATCCGCCGGCAAGAGTTTCCAACCCGGAAGCCTGTGGCCTGCGGCATCTGGCATTCAGAGTGGACGATGTGGAAACCACGGTGAAAGAGCTGGAAGCACTGGGAATACCCTGTGAAGCAATCCGGACGGATGAGTTTACCGGAAAGAGAATGACATTTTTCAAGGACCCGGACGGACTGCCGCTGGAGCTGCACGAACAATATAACCACAAAAAACACAGGTACAACACAAAGAATAAGAAAACCAGTATAACATAAAAAGGAGCTGATGGTATGGAACGAGAATATTTCCAGAATGAACTGACAAAGTCGTCTCGTCATATCCATACCGCTTCGGCGTTTGTTCGTTCATCCGGACTGCCGTATCTGCAGGAGGTCGGAGAACTGACGGCGTTGGCTCCGCATACATCCTCCCGCTCGAATCTTCCGTCATACCTGTTTTTTATTGTAACCGATGGAGCAGGCAGCTTTAAGTATCTGGGAAAAGAATATGAGCTGTCGGTCGGTGACGCTGTGTTTATTGACTGCAGAAACGGTTACAGACAGAGAGCGAGTGAAAAAAGGAATAATAATGGAGAGTACGACTCCCTGTGGTCATTGTCCTGGTGCCATTTCGATGCTGCTTACATGAGCAATATCTATAAAAAGTATGAAGAGCGCGGTGGTCTGCCGGTATTTCATCTATCCGAGGAGCGGATGAGTGAGTACAAATCAATAATCCTCAGAACCTACGCCACCGCCACATCTATGTCGCATACAGTGGACATGGCGCTCAGTGTCCTATTAACTGAGATGCTGGAAATGCTGATGCAGGATGCTTGGAGCAATCGGAGAGAAGACAGCGTGAATATAGGTGCAGGAGTAAGTACTGTCCCGAACGGACAGATACCGGCGGAGATAAAAAGGTATATCGAAGAAAACTACCGGGAGAAGCTCACCCTAGAAGTTATAGCGAAACGCTTCTATATCAACAAACAGTATCTGGCGCGAATCTTTCAAAAAGCCTACGGCATTTCGGTGGGTGACCACATAGCCAATATCCGGATTAGTGCAGCCAAAGAAAAACTGAGATTTACCAATATGCGGATAGAAGAAATTGGAGCGTCGGTCGGCATAGATGATCCGAACTACTTTGCCCGGGTGTTTAAGAGAGTGGAAGGTATCAGTGAGTATTCCGGAACTTTTTGAACCGCTATTCCGGTGAATGGATACCGCCGTTCCGATAAAGGCGATACCAGAAATCCGGCACAGATGATACCGCCATTCCGGCGAATGATACCAGTGTCATGAAAAACATTAGTTCTTCATGTAAACTGTATGTATGCGCTTTATAGCGTAAATACAGTTTAAGGAGGTCTTTATCATGACCAAGTATCGTGAGATTATCCGGCTTGCCGGACTAAATCTCAGCCAGACCAACATCGCACTCAGTGTTGGTGCATCCAAGACTACGGTCAACAAGGTTTTGAAAGCTGCCAAAGAGCAGAACCTCGTATGGCCATTGGAGCTAAAATACACTGATGATTTACTGGCTCAAACCTTATTTCCCAAAGTGGGGAAATCTACAGCTTCTACTAACAAACGGATGCCAGATTATGCGTACATCCGCAAGGAACTTCTCCGCAATGGAGTTAACAAAAAGCTTCTATGGACGGAATACCTTGAGGAGTGCCGCCAATCCGGTGACGAACCACTAATGTATTCCTAGTTCTGCTATTATATCCAGCAGGATGAGCAGAGACGCCGTGCAACGATGCATATCAACCGCAAACCGGGTGAACAGGTGGAGGTTGATTGGGCTGGTGATCCGGCTCACATCATTGATCCTGATACCGGCGAGATTATCAATGCATATCTTTTCGTCGGTGTCATGACTTACAGCCAGTATCCCTATATGGAGGCGTTTATTGATGAAAAACAGCCGTCTTGGATTGCTGCGCACGTCCATATGTATAAATACTTTGGTGGCGTTGCAAAAATCCTTGTTCCCGATAACTGCAAAACAGCAGTTGATCACAACCATGGCTGGAAAGACCAGCGTATCAACGCTGTCTACCATGAAACGGCTGAACATTATGGGACTGCGGTGATACCGGCAAGAGTACGTACCCCAAAGGACAAGCCAAATGCCGAAGGCAGCGTTGGAAATATTTCCACATGGATCACAGCGGCGTTGCGTAATGAACAGTTCTTTTCGATCAGCGAGCTGAACTTTGCCATTCGCCAAAAGCTAGAAGAATTCAGCCACCGCCCTTTTCAAAAGAAAGAGGGTAGCCGGTATGAGATCTTCCGCGACGAAGAACTGCCACTCCTGGCACCTTTACCTGCCACCCCATATGAACTGGCGGAATGGAAACAAGCCACCGTTCAGTTTAATTATCACATATCCTGCGCTGGAATGCTATACTCAGTTCCACACGAGTACATAAAGCGCAAGGTAGATGTACGGGTTACAGATAAGACCATTGAAGTCTTTTATAACAATAAACGCATTGCTTCCCATTGCCGTCTTTATGGTCACAAGGGGCAATACAGTACCATTACCGAGCATATGCCTCCATCTCATCAACAGTATCTGGAATGGAATGGTGACCGTTTCCGCAAATGGGCGGAACGAATCGGTGAAAACACATATCGTGTCACTGACGCGATTCTTACCTCCAAACGTGTGGAGCAACAGTCCTACAGGAGCTGCATGGGGCTTTTAAAGCTCGCAGATAAGTATTCTGTAGAACGGCTTGAAGCAGCATGCAGTCTAGCGCTTTCCTTTGCGGCAACGCCAAGCTACAAAAATATCAAGAACATCCTTGATACTGGGAATGACAAAAACGCAGCGCTGTACAGCCAGAAGAAAACATCCATTCAGTCCAACGAATCTGCACACAGCAACCATGCGCTTACCAGAGGCGCCGATTACTACAGGAGGTAAGGAACTATGACTACACAAAGTACTATGGATAAACTGATTGAAATGCGTCTGACAGCGATGTCTGACGCTTTCCTCGCACAGCTTGATGACCCTAAAATGAAGGATGTTGCATTTGCTGACCGTTTTGGCATGCCGGTTGATATTGAATACAGTAACCGGAAAAACAACAGTTTAAAACGGCTAATTCGAAACGCCACTTTTGATCAGCCGGAAGCGTGCATTCAGGATATCAATTACACGTCGGGCCGGAAGCTGAACCGTGGCCTGATTGAGCGGCTGGCGACCTGCGAATACATCACAGAACATAGGAACATCTTCATTTCCGGTGCCACCGGGAGCGGCAAGACCTATATGGCTTGTGCTTTTGGAATGGAAGCCTGCAAACAGCGGTACAAGACCAAATATATCCGCCTTCCAGACCTGCTCATGGAACTGGAGATGGCACGTAATGACGGAACCTATAAAAAAGTTCAAGCAAGGTATGCCAATCCTGTGCTGCTGATCATTGACGAATGGCTGCTTCTGAAACCTACAGAAACAGAGCAACATGATATTTTAGAAATCCTTCACAGGAGACGCCGGAAATCATCCACCATCTTTTGCTCACAGTATGATTCTGGCGGTTGGTATGATCAGCTGGGTGGAGATGACAGTCCGCTTGCTGAAGCCATTCTTGACCGCATCAAGCATGATGCTTATAAGATCAACATCATACCAACGGATCCAGCCAACTACCGCTCTATGAGAGAGGTATACGGATTAGATCCAGCACAAAGCGAGTAAACTCGCACTAAGTAACTGATAACTTATGGTATCCTGTTCCGGACTGACGGTATCGTTCCTCCGGAACAGTGGTATCCGTTCCTCCGGAACATGGGTACAATCTCACCGGAATAAACAGAACTTACTTTTAATTGGTTTACACTGTTGACGGAAACGGCTTTGAGTCTGGTATTATACGCTTTAACAATAAGAATAATTTCCAAATTTTCTATATTTCGCATATTATTGCTTGGCGGAAGATAGTTAAAAATAGATGCTGGATGTTGTTCCATAAAAGATTATTAAGATGGATGGAGACGCTACAGAATTTGCTGTTCAGTCATTGTAGAGTATTACTGATGTAATCACATTGCTATATTGCGGTAGGACTTTCAATCTGTCATTTTAAACCGCAGAAAATATAAGAAATCACTAAAAAAAGGCGTCGTATTGGTGTGGTCAAAGAAATCAGCTGGTTTTTCGAGGAAAAGAGAAGGACGAAAGTTTCGCAGATATAAAAAATCCATGTGGAAACCGCCATTTGGATAAAGCTAAGTGGTTTGAAAATGTCAATTCTAACAGCCAAAGTGCCATAATATTATCCAATAGAAAATGGGTTAGCGAGGTATAAACTTGTTAACAGTAAAGTCTCAGATGAACTCGAAAAAATCCCAGAAAATCAAAAAGGTGAGGGAGACCTTCGGTTTAAGCATAAAAGCTTACGCTGCACGGTGTGGGTATGCGAATACCTCGTTTCTACGGCAGGAGTAGCCGGAACGTGACATTTCGGATGAAGTCTATGGGAAAATCAGTGCGGTGTATGGTGTAAATTCGAAATGGCTCATGGATAATGACAATGATGACGACAGCCAAATGTTCACAGAGGAAAAAAGCTACGACAGACGGGGGGTTCCGGCAGAAAGGTTAAGTCCGCAGGAGCAAGGCTCAAGAGTATGGCAGATCTATGAAGATAGCGGTTTGCCGCAAAGAGAATTTTGTGAGAAATTTGGCACATCCACATCCAACCTTCAAAGCATCATGCAGAGAAAACGCAAATTGATGGTCCGTTATGCCGAGCAGATAAAAAAAGCTCTTAGTGTTTGCGTGGACTGGCTACTGTTTGGAACGAGGAAGCAAAGGAGTATCTGTGCGGAGATGATCCTGTTTTGAAAAGGAATCCTGAAATCAGGAAACTGGTCTAGGAGATGACGAGAGAAAACGGCGACCAAAAGTGACAGACTGAAGGCGCTACAACAGCTGAATACACACGTCAAAAGAAAGGAGGCCTCAAACCAAATATGCAATCCCCCATCTTTACAAACAATCAGGTTTTGGCCTCTCGTATCACCTATACTCCATCAACTTTCGCCCGATCCGCTTTACTGCATCGTAAGCGTAAAAATGGCTCTTTCCGATTTTTGAGTTTACACAAACTTTGAAACAGTCTCAAAGAATCGACAGCAAAAAAATACATATCGAACTCAAAGATGATTATAACATTACCATTCCTTACAATTCCCCAACAATTTTAATCTCCCCCCTAGAATTTTTCTCCCAACTATGCTATAGTATCCAAGATAGAGCAATAAACGTATAAAAAATACCAGTTTTAAAAAACTAAGTAACAACCCTTGTAACATTTACCAATAAAAACCAGTCAAACCACCATTTGATTTGCCGTAAAATCTATTGACATAATAGAACATAACATCATATACTAATAATCAGAAATTTTACATATTTTCGTAATTCCTATATTTGAGCATTACGAAATGTACCTATATATAATAAGGAAGACAATATGAACCAACCCCAAGTCCCAAGTCATCCCCCCAAATGGTTGCCACCCACAATGTGGGCCATTTTTACAATAATCCTGCTGGTTACATTAACATTGTCCTTCCAAACCGGCACTGCCACAAAGGCCTTGGAGAAGCCCCTGGTATCCCAGGTAACCAACACAATGACAACCCTTCCTTCCGAGGAAGCAATCCTGACAATCACCTATTACATCAGGCAGATAGGACGTGCTCTGTTATTTTTCCTGCTCGGCCTTACCGGAAGCTGGTCAATCCACCTTACCTTCCGCAAAGCTGCCGCCAGGAACCGGTTCTTTGGAACCGTTCTTATGTTGTTTATAATATCGTATTTCACAGAAAAAATGAAAATATTTATCCCCGGAAGGCACTATTCCTTCCCGGAATGCCTTGAAAGCTTTCTTTTCGGCACACTAGGCTGTATCTGCATAACCTTTCTGCTATACCGTTTACGCCGCATAGTCAGCCGGCCGCCGGAAAAATAATATAAATAAAACTGCCTAAGGATGTGCGAAATATTATCAATGCATCCGATATTATTTCTGTGTATACTGTTTTTAGCTTCTATCACAGAAAACCAGGTACCAGGTTCCACTGGAGACTCATATTCGCAGAGCGGATATGGTATAATATCATCAGAATATCAGAAAGTATGAATTACACAATTAACAAAAACGCCACAGAAAATGCAGCATAAAATCCCTTTATTATTTTTTAGAACAAGAAAAAATTTCCCACCACAGGGAAAATAAAAATCAAATACAAAAGCAGGTCACAGCGCACACTTAAATCAAGCACTGATTATATCCAACACATAACTTTCATTAATCTTCATTATGTCGGATTTAACCATACTTTAACTGCAGCACAAATCGCATTACACAAACACACAAAAGGTTCCCAACCTTAACACGGTTTCTAACCCGGCCCCAAACGCGTCGCCTGCCCCCTGGAGGAATATGTACCAGAAAAAGTCCAACTTACAAAATCTCATAATAATATCAATAGACTGCCTTGTCCTTGTGCTAAGCTTGGGCATTGCCAATTACATCCGGCATCAGAAGTTCTTCAAAGGTCTAAACAACCCGATGGATATGAAGGTTCTGATTGCTATTTTTTTGGTGGTCTTTCTGATAATCAACCTGTTTAAGAACTGGTACAAGCAGATGCTTCTGCGCGGACCGTTCCAGGAACTGATTGAAATCATCAAACTCAATCTGGTCACCCTGGCCGGCGCTACCTTTGCCCTGTATTTCACCCGTGTTATCGACGAGTATTCCAGAAAAGTATTGTTTTACTTCGTTCTGATAGATGTGTTGCTGATGTTCATCGTCCATCAGCTGTATAAGAAGTACCTGCCGGTATTCTACCGTATGGCCGGCAATGCCAGACAGCTTCTGCTGGTAGCTACCAGCGATGAAGCAGACCTGCTCGTTTCCGAAATGAAAAACAGCAAGGACTACAGTTATGCCATCAAAGGCATCATACTCCTTGACAGCGGAAAGAAAGAAAACAGCAGCAGTAAAAGTAAAGGAACCCCTGACAGAAAAGAAGTAGGCGGCATTCCAGTAGTTGCTTCCAGCAGTGAGCTTGTGGACTACTGCCTGACCGCATCCCTGGATGAAGTAATCATCTGCGCCGACAGGAAAACCCAGGAAGAGCGGAAAAATGATATGGAAAATCTTGCAGCTATGGGACTCACCATCCATCTGCAGATTCCCGTCCTGGAGCTGGATGAGGCGCCGCAGCGTATCCTTTCCCAGTTCGGCCAGTTCCATACCGTAACCTATGCCAATAAGGTGGCGCCTTTCGGACAGCTCATGCTGAAGCGCCTTATCGATATTGCAGGAGCGCTGGTGGGAACGATAGTTCTTATTATCCTGACTATTTTTGTCGCTCCGTTAATTAAGCTGGATTCTCCCGGCCCGATATTCTTTGCGCAGAAGAGGGTGGGACGCAACGGTCGTATCTTTAAGATGTACAAGTTCCGTTCCATGTACATTGATGCGGAGGAGCGGAAGAAGGAACTCATGGCCCAGAATGAAATGGACGGCCTGATGTTCAAGATGGAGGATGATCCTCGTATTACGAAGGTGGGAAAATTCCTGCGGAAAACCAGCCTGGATGAGTTCCCCCAGTTTATTAACATTTTAAAAGGCGATATGAGTCTTGTTGGGACAAGACCGCCGACGCTGGATGAATTTGAGCATTATCAGTCTTATCATAAGAAGAGACTCAGCTTCCGTCCCGGCCTGACCGGTATGTGGCAGGTAAGCGGCAGAAGCGATATAACGGACTTTGAAGAAATCGTAAGGCTTGACGTTGAGTATATTGATAACTGGTCTGTCGGCCTTGATATTAAAATCCTAATTAAAACCGTTCTGGCCGTTTTTTCCGAAAGCGGAGCTAGATGATTTTTTTGTGCCCTGAACTCCTGTTTTAAACGGATATTAAGTTCTGTTTAAAAATGCCGATAAGCTATAAGGAGACAGGAAAACCAAAATAACGAATGAGGATAATTCTATGGAAAAAATGAGTAAAGCGGATCTGGAGAAAGAAGAGATTCTGAATCCGGAAAAAGCGGAGAAAAGACGGCGCAGAAAGAAAAAAGCCCGTATTATGGCTGTGGTGACTGTAATCTGCATGATTCTGGTGGTATGCTGCACCGGTTTTATCGTAGTCAGGGCCATGGGAAAGAACAGTATTATGAGTAAGGCAACAAGCCCGTCGCCGTCGCTGTCCACGGATTTGAACGTAATGGATAAGGTGGAGCAGTGGCAGGACGGCTGGGTCGGCTACAACGGTAAGGTATATGAGTATAATGACGATATCATGACCTTCCTGGTCATGGGGATTGATAAGAAGAGTACTTCACCGCAGACGGGCAGCGGCATCAGCAACAGCCAGGCGGATGCCATTTATCTGGTGGTGATGAATCCGCATACGAAAAAAGTGGATTTGATTGCGGTTAACCGGGATACGATTGCAGATGTGGATGTATATTCCCAGCCCGGCGCTTATGCGAATACGATTAAAACACAGATCGCCCTGCAGTATACCTATGGCGACGGCAAGGCCAAGAGCGCACAGCTGATGGAAAAAGCAGTTTCTAAGCTGTTTTACCAGCTGCCTATACATGGCTATGTGGCCATCAGTATGGATGCCATCCCTACGATTAATGATACTATCGGAGGGGTTGAGGTGCAGTGCCTACAGGATTTGACGGAGGTGGATCCCCTGTTGAAGCAGGGAGAGACGCTGAAGCTGGAAGGACAGTCCGCATTCTGGTATGTGAAATATAAAGATGTGAATGCTTCCCATGGAAGCAGCGACAGGCTGGAACGTCAGACACAGTATATCCAGTCGTTTGTAGGCCAGGCCAAGTCTGCGTTTAAGGCGGATGTTGCTATGCCTCTTACACTGTTTAAGAGGCTCAGCCCTTACATGGTGACGGATATCAAAGCGGACGAGGTAACCTATCTTGTTTCAACAGCCGTTGCTTATAAGTTCAGCGGTGAGGTGCACAATCTGGCGGGAGAATCCAAAACCGAAGAAGGAAGCGAAGCCTTTTATGTGGATGATAATGCACTTTATCAGCTGGTAATTGATCTTTTTTACAATGAAGTACCACAATAAAATCCCCACAATACATTATATGACAAAGGTAAAAATAAAATGATACGAAAAAAGAACTGCCTATTGCTAACGACTCTGATTTTGCTTTCAGCCGTACTTGCCGGCTGCGGCAGCACTGCCGTCCAGCCTGAAGAAAGCACGGCGCCGGCTGAGACTTCCCTGGAAGATTTTAAAAGCGCCGGCGATAAAACCGATATAGCTGCCCTGCAGCAAATCAATCCGGAGGCTTATGCCTGGCTGGAAATCACCGGCACGGATATCAGCTTCCCCATACTGCAGTCTGCGGAGGATGAAACCTTTTATCTGACCCATAATATTTACGGGGAAGAGGATGACAACGGAAGTATCTATACAGAGTATTACAATAATACGGATTTTGCCGATCCCAACACGGTTATTTATGGCCGCAACAGGGATGAAATGTTCGGCAAGCTCCATCAGTTCCAGGACAGGGATTTTTTTGATACCCATCGTGAGATAAAGATTTACACGGCGGGAAAAACTTTGACCTATAAAATCTTTGCCGCTTATACCTATGATGACCGGCATTTGATTGCCACCTATGATTTCTGGGATCAGCTTGTTTTTTCCAATTACCTGGAGGATGTATTTGCGATTCGGGCGATGGATGCCTTTATCGATGATTCGGTGGAAGTGACGGCTGAAAACAAGATTATAACCTTATCCACCGGAGTGACGGGGCAGGATGACAAGCGTTACCTTGTGCAGGCTGTGCTGGTAACGGAATAGGCCTGGGAAGGCAGATGGCAGGAATGGAACAGAAGAAGAGAAAGAAAAAAAGAAGAAAAAAGAAAATGTCCGGTGCCGTAAAATTCGGCATTGGCGTACTGATAGCTGCAGGCATTCTGCTCATGCTGGCCCTGATTGTACTCATTGCCTATTTTTGGATGGACAGCCATGGGAAAAGCGCGTTTGCCGAGAAGCAGGAAGCGGTTCCTGAACAGATGCAGCAGGCTGCGTCTGCGTCGGATGTGTCGGGCAATGATGCGGATGAGGCGCTTGAGGCAGGAAGCATCCGCTATAACGGGAAAACATATGCCTATAAAAGCGATGTCCTGACCTTTTTGTGCATGGGAATTGATAAAACGGGAGAGGTAAAGGCCTCCAAGGATTTATACAGAGGCGGGCAGGCAGATGCGCTGTTTCTGGCGGTGCTGGATCCCGGCGATAAGAAAATTAATATCATCGGTATCAACCGTGATACCATGACTGAAATAAAAACCTTTGATCCCAATGGCTTATATGCGGGAAAAGAGGTGGCGCAGATTGCGCTTGCCCATGCTTACGGCGAGGGGCTGGAGGAGAGCTGTGAGAATACGGTGGAGGCTGTATCTAACCTGTTTTACGGGTTGCCGATTCACGGCTACTGCGCACTGAATATGAGCGTAATAAGCACTATCAATGATGCCGTGGGAGGCGTGGAGGTTACCATTCCGGAATCCCTGGCAGGCGTGGGAATGAAAATCAACGGGAAGGGCTATGGCTATCATTGGTCGGCAGGGGACAGAATCCACCTGCAGGGAGAGGAAGCCTATGTCTACATAAAATACAGAGACACTAAAGTAGCCCAAAGCGCGGATGAACGTCTGATCCGCCAGAAGACCTATCTGCAGGGCTTTGTGAATCAGGCCAAGGCGGCGATGAAGCAGGATATGACGCTTCCGCTGAAGCTATATACGCAGGTTTTGCCATACATGGTAACGGATATTTCTGCCGATGAGGCGGTATATCTGGCCGGACAGGCTTTATCATACAGTTTTGATGAAAATGACATTTATACAATGGAAGGGCATGTGGAAATGGGTGAAATGTTTGAAGAATTTTACCAGGATGACACCGCCCTGTATGAATTGATCTTAAAGATTTTTTACGATGAGGTGACTCCGCCCGGTACTGCGTCAGGCAGTTAAATATTGGTATTAGCGTCCGGGCAGCCGGACGTTGATATATAGAAGCCACACACAAAAACTAAGAAAGGGGGATGATTGACATGAAAAAGAAAGTGGCAATTGTTCTTTCAGTAATTCTCGCATGCTCTATGAGCATGACCGCGATGGCGGCTCCCAGCCCGTCCATCCAGAAAGAGCCCGTTGCGCAGGTAGTAATTAACCCTACTGTCGGCACAGCAGGCAACAATGTTGCAGTACAGGCTACAACTGTTAACAGTGAAAAGTCAGCAGTTCTTCCTGGTACAACCTTCAAGACCGCTAGCGGACAGGTTGTAGATCCTGCTGCAGTAGCAATGGTGGTAGCACCTTCTACAGCAGAGCAGGCTCAGGCTGCAGCAGCATCTCTGGTTGCCGCACTGGCTTCCAGCAAAATGCAGGTAGTTAACTTTACCGGCAAGAGTGCTCTGTCTCTGACAGACACAAAGGGCAACCTGAATGTTGTTAACAACATTACAGTTGGCCTGACAACAGCTTCTGGTGAAGCAGTTGCTCACAGTGGATCTGTTTCCGCAGCATTTGCGCTTACAGAAATCCTTGGCGGCACTGCACTGGCTGAAGGGGAAACCATTCAGGCATTATATCAGAGAGCTGACGGTACATGGGTAGCTGTACCTGTAGTTATTAAGAACGGTACGGTTGCAATCGCACTTCCTGCATTCGGCGGTGCTGTAAATGTAACCTTCGTAGTAGCAAAGGGCGCTTCTCTTGAAGATGTTCCGGCTACAACTTCACCCAGAACCTGATAGTTCCGGGCTGAATATTATTTCCAATCAATAAATCAATTTGTGTGGTTTCAAAAACGTCTGGATACCTGAACATCGGGTCCAGGCGTTTTTCCTTTTCAGGGGGGATTTGGCGCCTGATGTTTTCCAATGACACTTTTAATGATACTCCGTAACTGTTGTACAATTAGGTTTGCACTTAAAATGAACGAAATAGTAATAGTTTGACACAGAGACGCAGCAGTGGAATGAATTGGCAAAAGATACAGAATAGCGTTTTATTGGATTGGAATTATTAGAAAATATGCGATAATACCAATGCCTTTTCTATAATATAGCATAGATTTTCTTTGAAAAAATTATGTGCATAAAGGTATAAATCAAAATGGATAATCATTTTTTTTGTGCACAATAACGGAACAGGTACATGCTGATTGGCAGATGTGCCATATATGGCACATCATTTTCTTCTTCATCAAATCAGAATCTATCGTCTGTAGTAATAAATTAAAAAGTTCGGTAAAATACTACTACAGTTCAGTGGAAAAAGCAATTCTTGCCTGAGGAATATGCTAAACTGAAAAAAATCGAAGTTTGGTAAATTTTGGGAGCAAGGTGCTAATGATGATGGATTATGTAGTTATTATGCGTGGCTTAAGAGAAGACAACGATGTAAAACAAAGGGAGGTGGCGGAGTATCTGAACATAGACCAGAGAGTCTATTCCAGGTATGAGCGCGGGCAGAATGCCATGCCGGTGCGTTTCATTCCTCTGCTTTGTGACTACTATAATGTATCAGCTGATTATCTCTTGGGCAGGACAAGGGAAAAGGATTTCCCCGGAGCCGACAGAAGCCGCAAGCTGGGGACCACCAGGAAAAACGGGTAAGACAAAACTGAAGAGGGTGCATGAAAGCTGGCTCGCTGTGCAAAGCGGCTTTGATGCAGTAAAAAAGAACGGTGCGCGCCGTTCTTTTTTCTGTGCATCATTCTTTTTTCTTGAGAAAAAACGGATAATCGGATATAGTATTAGGTATGACGCTTTCTACAGGCAGCGTCATACAACAATCAGAAAAGCAGGAGCAGATGCATATGAAATGTCTTGTGCTGGCGGGCGGCAGGGGAGACCGGCTGTGGCCGCTGTCCAGGAAAAATTATCCCAAGCAGTTTATCAGTATCCAGAAGGATCATTCCATTTTTCAGGAAACGATTGCCAGGAATATTCCCTTCTGTGATGAATTTATCATAGTGACCAATAAAGAATACCAGTTTATCGTGGAAAACCAGATGAAGGCCTTCCAGGGCATCACCTACCGGCTGGTGCTGGAGGAGGTGGGGCGCAAGACGACGGCGGCCATTGTGCTCTCCTGTCTGCAGTTCCCTTTTTCCGAGCTGATGTTTGTGGTGGCAAGCGATCATCTCATCGACGGCCCTACCTACAAGGATGATGTGACGAAGGCTGCGGAGCTGGCAAAGGAAGGGTGGCTTATTACCTTCGGGATGGATATCCGTAAGCCGGAGACCCGTTTCGGATATATCCGCTGTCAGGGTGAGGATGTGGTGTCCTTCATTGAAAAGCCGGATGCGCAGACAGCGGCCTCTTATTTTCAGGCAGGGGATTATCTGATCAACAGCGGCATGTTTTTATTCCGCGTGGGAACGTTGATTCAGGAAATCAGGAAATTCTACCCATGGCTGTATAATTCCTGTGAGGCGGCTTTTTATATGCGGAAGGTGAAGGGGCGCCATACCTTTTATCCCGCCGGGGTGCTGGAGGGGATACAGGCCGTTCCCATCGAAAAAAGCGTCTTTGAAAAGACCGGGAAAGGAAAGGTGATTCACAGCTCCTTCCAGTGGCAGGATATCGGCAGCCTGGAGGATTTGTCCCTTACCGGTATCCAGAGGGATGAGAGCAATCAGATCGTATACGAAAGCAGGAATACCACGGTGCTCAATCAGAGCGCCCGTCAGATTGTGGTGGCCAATAACCTGGAGGATATCACCATTATCAATACGGAGGATGCCGTTTATGTGGGACGGACCGGGGAATCTGAAAAGCTGAAGGATATCATGCGGGAGAATCCGGAGGAGCAGCATTATTTTGACCAGGGGCGGGTGATATACAAGCCCTGGGGGACATATGAGCTTCTGAACGTAAATCCCATGTATGTAGTCCGTAAGGTAGTGGTTACCGAGGGAAAGACCATATACGCCCATCAGCATGCCCACCGGACGGAGCACTGGATCCTTGTATGCGGCAGGGCGCGGATCATCCTGGAGGGCGTGGAAGGGGAATATGGGGCCAATGACAGCATTGAGGTCCCGCGGAATACCACGCACCAGATTTCAAATATCGGGAATGAGCCGCTGGTTTTCATGGAGATTTCCACCGGTACCATGGTAGAGGAGCGGGATTTGATTTCCATCCGTTCCCGGGATCTGACGGAAGCGGAGCTGGGGTATCAGACGGAACCCTTTGTGCGTCTGCTGCCTGCCTTCAAGGATTACCTCTGGGGCGGCACCAGGCTGCGGGATATCTATGGCAAAAAATGTGATTATGAGATTATCGCTGAAAGCTGGGAGCTGTCGGCGCATAAGGAGGGGCAGAGCATTGTGGCCTCAGGAAGGCATAAGGGCCTTCTTTTCTCAGAATACCTGGATCGCATCGGCAAAGAGGGCTGGGGCTGGAAATGCCAGTCTCTGGAGAGGTTTCCGCTTCTGGTCAAGCTCATTGACGCCAGGGAGAACCTGTCCGTGCAGGTGCATCCTGATGATGCCTATGCGCTGGAAAAGGAAAATGAATACGGTAAAAATGAGATGTGGTATATCCTGCAGTGTGAGCCGGATTCCTGCATTTACTGCGGCTTCCGGCGGGATGTGACCCGGGAGGAGGTGGAGCAGGCCGTCCGGGAAGATACCATTCTTTCCCTGCTAAACCGCATACCCATCAGACAGGGGGAGGCATTCTTTATCCCGGCGGGAACAGTGCATGCCATCGGCAGGGGAAGCCTGATCTGCGAAATCCAGCAAAGCTCCAACTGCACCTACCGTCTGTATGATTATAATCGTAAGGACAAGTATGGAAATTACCGGGAGCTTCATCTGGACAAGGCTCTGGCGGTAATGGATTATAACCGGTATGAGGTACAGCGTTTTGACAGCGAGACGATAGAAACATCGGCATATGTGTGCCATATTTTAAGCCGCTGCAAGTATTTTGAATGCATCAGCTGCAGGCTCCATGGAACCTATCAGCTGGAAGGTGACGGGAACTCCTTCTATTCCGTGTTATGTGTGCAGGGAGAGGCGGCCCTGCGATGCGGGGAAGGCGGAAACGGCGCGGAGCTGGCGATGAAGGCCGGCGACAGTGTCTTTATTCCCGCCGGGGAAAGAAAATTCCTGCTGGAAGGTGACGGAGAGCTGATTATCACTCATATTTAAAAAGCATTTCCGGCGAACCTGCATGTGCCGGAAATGATACCGGCCGGAAATACATCGGTTGGAAACTGACCAGCCGGAAACTGTAACCGGTCATCCTATCTGTAATCAAAAACTGCGCCGAATCCCTTTCCCTGGATTCGGCGCAGCCTTTCATGTTATTTTTTCAAAAAAACCGTATATCCCCTGCTGTTCAGCAGCTTCGCCGCCTTCTCAATAGCGGCTTCTTCATAAAACTCAATCCGCAGGACACCGTCCTCGGATTCTCTGTTATGTACAATCCCTATATTTTTGATGCTGATGTTGTTGAGGGCCAGCAGCGTGGCCACAGACGCCAGGGAACCGGCTTCGTCGGGAATTTCCACATTTACCGTATAAACCTTCTTAATCGGCCCGCTGGAGGCGTCTATGAAGGAATCCCGGTAATTCCGGGCGCAGTCAAAGAAGTCATACAGATGGCCGGCGTCGTGCCTGTCAATTTCATCCTTTACCTTTTCCAGGGAGCTGATATAGCGTTCCAGCAGCCGGGAGATATTTTCTCCGTTGGTGAGGCAGATTTGCTGCCACATGACGGTGGAGGAGGAAGCGATGCGGGTGATATCCTTAAAGCCTCCTGCCGCAACCAGCTTCATGATGCCGTCCTCATTGTCGCTCGACTTTACCAGGTTTACCAGGGAGGAGGCGATTACATGGGGCAGATGGCTGATGGCCGCCGTCACATAATCGTGCTGCCTGTAGTCCAGAATCAGAGGAATGGCGCCCATGGCCTTTACCAGCGCGGCATAGCGTTCCAGCTGCCGGCGGGGGACATCCCGGGTGGGGGTCAGGATATAATAGGCATTTTCAAGAAGAGAAGCTTTGGAGTTCTGGTAGCCAATCCGCTCGCTGCCAGCCATGGGATGCCCGCCGATGAAGCAGGAGGTCAGGCCCAGCTGTTCGATGTGCTCGTGGATCGTGGTTTTTACGCTTCCCACATCGGTGAGGATACAGCCGTTCTCTTCCGCATTCAGTAGAAAAGAACGGATGAGCAGCAGATTACTGTCATTCTGGGAGACGGGGGCGCATAAAAATAAAAAGTCGCAGCTGGTAAATGCAGCGCCGTTGTCTTCTCCGATATGATCTGTGATTTCGTCTGCAGTGCCCTCTGCAAGGGCCAGCTTCAGCGTTGCAGGATCGGTGTCGCAGGCGCGGATAAAGCAGCCGGGATAAGCGGCGCGGATTGCTTTGGCGATGGAGCCGCCGATCAGACCAAGCCCCAAAAAGGCAAAAGTCATTTGTTCCATGGATGTTTACTCCTTCATTTCCGCACAGACAGCGGGCAGGGAGAGTTTCCTCCCTCCACCCGTCTGCGCAGGGTATTTGGCTTCTGATGCGCGGGCCCGCAGAAGAGCCGTCACACGAAAGGAAAGCTTTGTTACCGGAAAGTCCGGCCAGCCAGCCTTGCGTAAGGGGTGAGCTCTTCTGTGAGCCGGGCAAATTTTTCAAAGGTCAGTGACTGTGGGCCGTCGGAGAGCGCATGGGCGGGATCATTATGTACCTCGATCATCAGCCCGTCCGCGCCGCAGGCCACGGCAGCCTTGGCGAGAGGTGAAACATATTTGTATACGCCGGTGGCGTGGGAGGGATCTACGATGACAGGAAGGTGGGTCTTTTCCTTCAGTACAGGAACCGCGCTGAGATCCAGTGTGTTCCTGGTAGTGGTCTCAAAGGTACGGATGCCTCTTTCACATAATACTACATTGGGGTTGCCCTCCGCAATAATATATTCTGCGGCGTTGAGCCATTCGTCGATGGTGGCGCTCAGGCCTCTTTTCAGAAGGACGGGAAGACCGGAGCGGCCCGCTTCCTTTAAAAGGATGAAGTTCTGCATGTTTCGGGCGCCGATTTGAATCATGTCCACGTACTTTACTGCGGCTTCAATGGCTTCATTGCTCACCACCTCGCATATGGTTGCCAGCCCGGTTTCCTTTTTGGCTTCCTGCATGTAGCGCAGGCCTTCTTCCTCCAGGCCCTGGAAGGAGTAGGGCGAAGTCCTGGGCTTGTAGGCGCCGCCGCGGAGTATGGTGGCGCCGGCGGCCTTCACCGCATGGGCGATGGACATGAGCTGCTCCTGGGTTTCCACGGCGCAGGGGCCTGCCATGATGGTCAGGTTGTCAGGGCCGATTACCGTGGGGCCGACCTGGACGACGGACGGTTCGGGATGGAATTTTTTATTGGCCAGCTTGTAGGTTTCCGTTACGGGGACGATTCGGTCCACATCCTTGAAGCTGATGAGGTTTTCGGTGGACAGACGGCTTTTGTCGCCGACAACGCCGATGATGGTTACCTCTGTGCCCTGGGAAAGATGGGCGTTCAGCCCGCTTCCCTCAATATATTCCTTGATTGCCGTGATACTGGACTCGGCGGCCTGGGGTTTCATTACAATAATCATGGGACGGCTTCCTTTCTTTGATAAAATGCAGCTGCGAAGGTATTTAACAGCTGCAAATGTTTTTTAGTCAGTAATAATGCATGCAGCTATTAATATAGCACTTTAACGCGCGAAAGTCAACCGGTTGAGGAAACAGATTCTTGTTAAACAGGAACCGGCCGGAGAAACGGATACTTTTTAAATAAAAACGGTTGATTTTTAAATAAAAAAAGAGCAGCGGTTTATGCATTCGGCTAAGGCGGCAGCATGGTATAAGTGGCTTTTCCCTGATTTTACGGGCTTTCGCAGGCCCTTGTGAGAGGTTGGAGATGAAAGAGCGGAATGTCCAAAAAATAACTTGTATAAAATGTTGAAAATTGCTTGTAAAATTTTCTGACATTTAGTAAAATATACCCATAGGGTTCTGGAAGAGAATTTAAGTGGATTGGGGACTTTGACAGAAAACCCGGAAATCGCATAATACGGAGGAATTCAGTATGAACATTTACACAACAGACAAGATTCGTAACGTTGTTCTTCTGGGACATGGCGGATCAGGCAAGACTAGTTTAGTAGAAGCAATGGCGTATTTGTCCGGAATCACATCCAGGATGGGAAAGGTGGCCGATGGAAATACGGTCAGCGATTTTGGCAAGGAAGAGCAGAAGAGAAAATTTTCAATCAGCACGTCCGTTGTCCCGATTGAATGGGAGGGTGTGAAGATTAATATATTGGATACCCCCGGTTTCTTTGATTTTGTCGGTGAAGTGGAAGAAGCAGTCAGCGCTGCAGATGCGGCTATCATCGTTATTTCCGGTAAGGCCGGCGTGGAAGTGGGAACCCAGAAGGCATGGGAGCTGTGTGACAGATACAAGCTGCCCCGTATGGTGTTCGTAACGGATATGGATATCGATAACGCTTCCTACCGTCAGATCGTGGAGGATATGACCAATCTTTACGGAAAGAAGATCGCACCGTTCCATCTTCCCATCCGTGAAAATGAGAAATTTGTGGGATACATCAACGTTATTTCCGAGACCGGCTACAGATGGCAGGGCAAGGAGGTTGTGGAATGTGACATTCCTGAATACAATAAGCCGAATCTTCAGATTTGCCGCGATACGCTGATGGAAGCGGTTGCGGAGACCAGTGAAGAATTCATGGAAAGATATTTTGGCGGCGATACCTTCTCCGAAGCGGAGATCAGAGCGGCGCTGCGTACCAATATCAATGACGGAAGCATCGTTCCCATGTCCATGGGCTCCAACATCCTGGGACAGGGCATCTATACGCTGCTGGATGATATCGTAAAATACCTGCCCAGTCCGGAGGGACGTGAAATCGCAGGCATTAATATGAAGACAAAGGATATTTACCAGGCGAATTATGATTTTGCAAAGGCAAAGAGCGCATTTATTTTCAAGACCATCGTAGATCCTTTTATCGGGAAATATTCACTGATTAAGGTTTGCTCCGGCGTCCTTAAGACGGATGATACGATGCTCAATTACGATAAGGACATAGAAGAAAGAATCGGCAAGCTTTACGTGCTGCAGGGAAGCAAGCCCATTGAGGTGAGTGAGCTTCATGCCGGGGATATCGGCGCGCTGGCCAAGCTGACGGGAGCGAGGACGGGAAATACCCTTTCCACCAAGGCTACTCCCATTGAATTCGGCAAGGCGGAAATCTCCGTCCCTTATACCTCCAAGAGATATAAGGCTAAGAACAAAGCCGATATTGACAAGATTTCACAGTCTCTGACCAAGATGACCCATGAGGATCTGACACTGAAGGTAGTGAATGATTCTGAGAACCACCAGTCACTGCTTTACGGCATGGGCGATCAGCATCTGGATGTTGTGGTGAGCAGGCTCCTGAATGAATATAAGGTGGAAATCGAACTGAGCCAGCCCAAGGTTGCGTTCCGTGAGACTATCCGCAAGAAATCGGATGTGGAATATAAATATAAAAAGCAGACCGGCGGACATGGACAGTACGGCCATGTTAAGATGAAATTTGAGCCGCTGGGAGATCTGGAAAAGCAGTATGAATTTGCCCAGGAGGTAGTAGGCGGCGCTGTGCCGAAGAACTATTATCCCGCAGTGGAAAAGGGACTTCAGGAATCCGTCCAGAAGGGCCCGCTGGCCGCTTATCCGGTGGTAGGCGTGAAGGCTATTCTGTACGATGGCTCCTACCATCCTGTGGACTCTTCCGAAATGGCATTTAAGATGGCCACAATCCAGGCCTTCAAGAAAGGCTTCATGGATGCGGGACCGATTCTTCTTGAGCCGATTGCTTCTTTGAAGGTTACCGTGCCGGATCAGTATACCGGTGATGTTATGGGTGATTTGAACAAGCGCCGCGGCCGTGTCCTGGGAATGACTCCTATTGCAGGCGGAAAGCAGATCGTAGAAGCGGATGTGCCCATGACGGAGCTGTACGGCTATTGTACGGATCTTCGCTCTATGACAGGAGGCAGGGGAGATTACTCCTTCGCATTTGCCCGTTACGAGCAGGCGCCTTCCGATATCCAGGAGAAGGAAGTTGCAGCGAGAGCCGCTAAGGTTGCGGAAGGAAGCGATGAATAAAGTCTTTTTTAGAGAAGAAAAGCAGTAACTGTGAAGGAAGAACAGTTACGAAAAGGATTATAATATTGGGGTAAGGACGCCGAAGCTGTTGGGGGACAGCTTCGGTGTCCTTTTTTAGTAAATCTATAAAATATGACTGATTGATTCCGAAGTTTAATGTAAAACAAATAAAAACAATAAAAACCACAAATATAATGTTGATTTATGAATGATTTGGGTATATGATAGGAAGGTAAAAAGAAACGTAACTGCGAGTGTATTTAACAGCTGCAAAGAAATGAATATATGATGCCCGCGGCCGTCAAACCATGGTGCGGCGGGAAGCAGTCTTGTATATGACAGGAAAGGAGATTCCCATGAAGGTTTTGGATTCTAAATTTGTGAAGGATTTTATTAAGATGGCGGACGATGGTTATCATGAAGGCTGGCATGAACGAAACGGCGGCAATCTTTCTTACCGGATTCGGCCGGAAGAGGTGGAGACCATCCGCAGCAGGCTGAGCGACCGCGGCGAATGGACGCCAATCGGCGTGAGCGTACCGGATTTGGCAGGAGAATTTTTCCTGGTGACGGGCACCGGAAAATATTTCCGTAACATCATTGTGGATCCGGAGGCCTGCATTACCATTATAGAGATTGATGAAAAGGGTGAAAATTACCGCATCCGCTGGGGCCTGGTGGAGGGCGGCGGCCCTACCAGCGAGCTGCCCACCCATCTGATGAACCATGAGGTGAAGAAGCGGGTGAGCAACGGTAAACACCGGGTTATTTACCATGCCCATACCACCAATGTAATTGCCCTCACCTTTGTCCTTCCGCTGAAGGATGAAATCTTCACCAGGGAGCTGTGGGAAATGGCTACGGAATGTCCGGTGGTGTTTCCTGACGGCGTAGGCGTAATCGGCTGGATGGTTCCGGGAGGAAGGGAAATCGCGCTGGAGACAGGAAAGCTGATGGAGAAGTACGATGCGGTTATCTGGGCACACCATGGCATGTTCTGCTCCGGAGAAAATTTTGACCTGACCTTCGGCCTGATGCATACCATAGAAAAATCCGCTGAGATTCTGATTAAGGTATTGTCCATGAAGCCTGACAAGCTTCAGACGATTACGCCCGACAATTTCCGGGATCTGGCCGGGGCCTTCCATTTACAGCTTCCGGAAAGATTCCTTTATGAAAAAGAAGAGTAACTGTAACCGGACGGTTACCAAGAAGCTGAATATGCTGTGATTATTTGGAAAACTGCCTGTAGGCGCAGCCTTTTCCTGCCGTGGGACGGCAGCAAAGGGGCATGCCGTACAGGCGGTTTTTTATATGGGAAATCCCTGCCCCATTTTGGTAGCGCATCCGATGATTCCGGGGTTATTACCGGAAAGTGGACTGCGGCAGATGACAGAATGTGAAAAACATCGCTTTTATATAAAAATGGGAATAAAAAAAGTCTGTATTCTTTTCATAAAAACGGAATTGTATAAAAAAACAAGGAATCTCACATTGCATTTCAGACTGATTTTTATATGATAGAAATAGAGGAACTGTGAGTAGCGGACAGTTGCAAAATGCAGGAAAGGGGACGGGCCCGTAAGGTCTGCCTGATTCTTTGGCTGCAAAAATATAAGCCTGTATATACGGGCGGACAGGAGAAATGGGATGAAGATAGACTGGAGACAGGCAGAGGCAAGGGATGCTGAAATACTGAGTACAGACGGTGACAGCTGTACCGTACTGTTGGGAGCCGGCGGGGGAGGCATTTCCCTCCCTCAGATAAAGGGGACGAAGGAACGTTATCTCACAGGAGATGTGGAGGTGCTGGAGGAGCATTCCACGGCAATGATGTTCCGCTGCTTTCTTCCGGGGCAGGAGAAGGAGAACCTTTTTATGCGCTTCGGAATCCTGCCGCAGTTCAAAACGAGAATCTGCCTGGATCTGGATTTGCTGGATAACAGGACAATATTTACGAACCGCACGCCGGGCACGCTGAAGCTGGTGGTGCACGGGCAGCGCACGCAGCGGGAAGAGGTGGAACGTTTTGAACTGGGCATGGATGAAATGTTCCATGATGTAAAGGTGCGTTTTGAGAACTTTACCATGTCGGATACCATGCCGGAGGAATTCCCGGTGCCTTCAAAAAAGCTGGTGGATGAATTCGGCCAGTGGATGGGGAAGGAATGGCCGGGAAAAGTCCATTCCAGGGAGGAGCTGAAGGAAAAGTATCAGGCGCTGGAAGGAAAGGCTGAATATCCGTTCCCCGAATGGAATGTGTGGGGCGGTGATAAGACGAGGAAGCTGAAAGAGGGAACCGGCTTTTTCTCTACCTGCAAAACACCGGACGGCAGATGGCATCTTACCGATCCGGAGGGCTGCGATTATTTTTCCCTTGGCCCCTGCGGAACGCGGGCAGGTGAGTGGGGGAGGATTGACAGCTTTGAAAACTGCTGCGAATGGCTCCCGGAGGAGGATGCGCAGTATGCGGAATTTTTTGAGGAAGGAAGCAGGAGGAGGACTGCTTATATGCCGGTGGATCATTACAGGATGGCCAATTTCTCCGGCATGAATCTGAAAAAAATCTATGGGGATGACTGGAAGGAAAAATGGGAAGAGATTTCCTGCCACATCCTGATGAATAACGGTATTAATTCCCAGGGGAATTTTCCGGGGATCGCAGTGAATAACGGCAGAAGCAAAATGGCCTATGTGCGGGAGCTTCCTGATTTTCCGGTTACGGACACGCTGATCTTCAGGGATTTCCCGGATGTGCTTTCTCCGGAATATGAGGAAAAATCCCGTATCTATGCAGAGAAGCTGGAGGAATGGAAGCACGACCCCTGGCTGATTGGATATTTCCTGAGAAATGAACCGGAATTTAATTTTGTGGAGAATCTGGCTATTGCGGACGAGGTGCTGCGTAATCCGGCCCAGACCTTCTGCCGGAAGGGGCTGATTGCATTTTTAAAGGAAAGATATGTGACGATAGAGGCGCTCAATCAGGCCTGGAAAACGGATTTTGGCAGCTTTGCCGCGCTGGAGGGGCCTGTTGCGGACTGTTCCGCCCGTTATCCGGGTTCGCGGAAGGATATCCGGGAATTTTCCGGGAGGCTGATTACGGAGTATATTCGTGTCCCGTCCGTGGCCTGCAGGAAAGTGGATCCCAACCATCTGAATCTGGGGCTTCGCTGGTCCAAGGCCTATAACGCGGATATGATGAAGGGATGGGAGTATTTTGATGTGTTTTCCATCAACTGCTATGACTTCGACCCCACAAGGGACATGGATTTTGTGAAAAATGCGGGCGTGGATCTTCCCATCCTTCTGGGTGAGTATCATTGCGGCGCTCTGGATCGGGGGCTGACGGCCACCGGCCTGAAGGGCGTGGCAAATCAGGAGGAGCGCGGCGTGATGTGGCGGTATTTTGTGGAAAAGGTGGCGGCGCATCCTTACGGCGTGGCCGCACACTGGTTCCAGTATAACGATCAGTTCTGCCTTGGCAGGTATGACGGGGAAAATTATCAGATTGGCATGGTGGATGTATGTATGCAGCCCTATCCGGAGCTGATGGATGCTGTGTATGAAACCTCAAAGGTGCTGTACCAGGTAAAAAACGGGGAAAAACAGCCCTGTGGCAGAAAACCGCAGCCCATCCCCATGATAGGGTATTAAGCTTATGAGAGAAGAACGTATTTGGCGAAGACCGCAGATAGTGCCGATGCCGCTGCAGACCGGGGAAATCAGTGAGCCGCAGATATGCTTAAACGGGGCTGGCTGGAAGCTGTGCAGTGAGCCGGGAGAAGAATTCTGGAACAGGGAAGCGTCCGGGACCGTATGGGAGGAAACACATGTGCCCATGCAGCGGACTCCTTCCGAACGGGAATATGCGTATGCCTTTGAGCTGGAGATCCCGGAGGCGTGGAAGGGAAACCGGATTTTCCTGCGTTTTGACGGGGTGAACTGCAGGACGCGCGTTTTTGTTGACGGCAGGCCTGCGGGAGAGCACTACGGCGGTTTTGTAAGCTGGGATTGTGAGATAACGGAGGAAGCCGCATGCGGAGGGCGGCACTGGCTGGTTTTGGGGGTGACGGATGATCCGGACGGAATCTGTCCGTTCCATTTCGGGGGTATCATCCGGGATGTGACGCTGTTTGCGCTGCCCCGGACGTATCTGTCCTGGCTGCATGCGGATGTTTCCTTCGACGATACTTATACGGATGCCGGGCTTACGGTTTATACGCAGCTGCAGGGAGGCGGGGGATGTATTTCACTCTCCTTATGTTCGCCTTCCGGTGAAGAAATCCTTCTGGAAAAGCAGGAGCTGCAGGCCGGGCAGGAGCATACGGAAACCTACCGGGCAGCAAGGCCGCTGAAATGGGACAGTGAACATCCCTATTTGTATACGCTGACGGCCAGCGTGTGGGAGGATGGCCTCTGCACGGAAAAAGCTTCCCGCCGTATCGGCTTCCGTGAGATAAAAAGGGTGGGAAACCAGGTGTTCCTCAACGGCGCTCCCCTGAAGCTGCGGGGGATTAACCGGCACGATATCCATCCCGTAACCGGCAGGGCCATAACCCATGAATTGGTGGAAGCGGATGTGCGGCTTTTCCGGGAGGCCAATATCAATTTTATACGCACCAGCCATTATCCGCCGCGGCCGGACTTCCTGGAGCTGTGCGATGAATACGGGATTTATGTGGAGGATGAAACCGCTGTTGCCTTTCTGGGGCAGGAGATTGACTGCAGGGAAAATGATCCGGAGTTTACCTCCCGATTTATGGATCAGTTTGCAGAGCTGATCGAACGGGACAGATCACATCCCTGTGTTATTTTGTGGTCCCTGGCCAATGAGAGCTTCTGGGGAACCAATATCGCCATGCAGAATGCATATGCCCACCAGGAGGATCCCTCCCGCCTCACTATCTTCAGCTATCCCATTACCCAGCATGAGGAGGATGATCGGGCGGATATCTGGAGCATGCATTATGCGGCCTGGGATCAGGCATCCGATGCTTTGGTGGACAGCTTTAACCGCAGCTGCCATGAGCCGCTTCCCTGGCCGGTGCTGCATGACGAATCCACGCATATTCCCTGTTATGACAGAACGGATCAAAGGAGAGATCCAGGGGTGCGGGATTTCTGGGGAGAGACTATAAGCCGTTTCTGGGATAAAATCTGGAATACGCAGGGAGCGCTGGGCTGCGCCATCTGGGCCGGCCTGGATGAGGTGTGGCTT
>ENA-OPRR01000384-OPRR01000384.1-human-gut-metagenome-genome-assembly--contig:-NODE-384-length-47371-cov-3.232627_pt1 | contig 47371 bp, 48 predicted proteins | sample MGYA00241796_ERZ501883 | MGnify/ENA primary metagenome ERZ501883 (study PRJEB25962, sample SAMEA2042406) | human gut metagenome | biome: human gut; feature: human-associated habitat; material: faeces...
CCCACCGAAGAAGAACTGAAACAGCTATGCTATCGTAGCAAGAAGGAGCTCTCCGGCTGGGTTCGGCTCGTGGAATTTCCGGGAACAGATTTGTGTGCGTGCTGCGGTCTACATGTGACATATACAGGAGAGATCGGTATGGTCAAACTGCTGTCTGTACAGAAATTCCGAGAAGGAGTCCGTATGGAGATGATTAGTGGAAAGAGAGTTCTGGATTACCTGAATGAGATATCCGAACAAAATCATCAAATATCCGTGCAGCTGTCCGCGAAGCCAGGAGAGACGGCTGCGGCAGTGAGACGTTTGGCGGAAGAAAATTTTCGGCTGAGAGGTAGAGTGATGGATATGGAGGCAGAGGCTTTCGAGCAGGAGGCGAGGCGCCGGTTGGCAGCGGGAGATGTGCTATTGTTTGAAAAAGGGATGGAGGCTGACAGTGTGCGCCGGTTAGCGACAGCAGTCATGGAGACCTGCCAGGGCCGGTGTGCGGTATATTCCGATTCCGGGGATGGTAGCTTCAAGTATGCGATTGGAGAAAAGGGCGGAGATTTGAGAGAACTGGTCAGACAGATGAATCAAGCACTGAATGGACGAGGAGGCGGAAAACCGTTTTTTGTTCAGGGAAATGTCAAGGCATCTAGGAATGAAATAGAAGAATTTTGGAGACAGAGGAAGTAAGAAAGAGGCGATGAATCATGTTTGGAGAATGTCATGCGCATGTTTTTATGGATGGAGTGAATTATCGGGAGGCGGTCAGGCGCCAGGAGCGGGGTGTGCGGGAAGATTGGATACGCCACGTATTTGAGCAGTATGTGAAGAATGAGATTTTCTATGTGAGAGAGGGCGGGGATAATCTCGGTGTGTCTCTCAAAGCAAAAGAGCTCGCTGCGGAATATGGAATTGACTATCGTTCCCCAGTTTTTGCGATTCATAAAAACGGGCACTACGGCTCTATTGTAGGGTATGGCTTTGATACCATGAAGGAGTATGCGGTTCTGGTCAGAAAGGCAGCTGACCAAGGGGCGGATTTTATAAAAATTATGACTACTGGGCTGATGGACTTCAAACATGGAGGAAGAGTGACAGGAAGTGCGCTGTCTCTAAGTGAAGTGAAAGAGATGGTACATATTGCCCATGAGGAGGGATTTTCTGTGATGAGCCATACCAACGGAGACCAGGCAGTGCGGGATGCCATAGAGAGTGGCGTGGACAGTATCGAGCATGGAAATTATATCTCGGAGGATACCGTGCGGATGCTGGCGGACAGCTCTTCTCTGTGGGTACCCACAGTGGTTACTGTGTATAACCTGATTGGAGACGGCCGGTATGAGGACGAAGTACTCAAAAAAATCTGGGAAAAAGAAGCTGAGAATCTTCAGGCCGCGTGGGAGTACGGTGCGAAGGTCGTTTTGGGAAGTGACGGCGGCGCTTACCGGGTACTGCACGGGCAGGGTTTGGTGGATGAGTACCGGGCTTTTCAGAAGGTACTCGGTGAGGGGGAGAATCTGGATAGATGGATTCGAAAAAACGAGGAAGAGCTTCAGAGACGTTTCCGGAGAGGCTAGAGCACAGCGGGGGCGCCGCGAGGACGCTCCCCACAGAAAGCTTCAGACAGTGGTCAGTATTTGCAGCTCTAAGACCGGATAAATGGCGGTGGTCGCGGCCTGGATAGGATTATAAGTGATGGATACAGAAGTGCCCGGCGGCAAGTCGGACGCTTTTTGTTCTGTTACGGAGATATCGCAGGTCACGAAAGTCTGCTCTTCGGTCAGTACAGTGATTGTGCTACCGGTAGAGGCTTGAACCGTGCCAGTGAACGTGGCAGTCTGCTGGGACTGAGGAAGGATGGAAAGGTCATCTCCAACGATAGAGAGAATTTGTGCTTCTTTTAGGTTTGTTCCGTCAATGGTACCGGTATAGGATATTGTGGCCCGGCTGCCCTCGTGGATTCCATAGGAAAAACGGGCAGTCAGATTTTTCAATGGTATTTTCAAAGGCTTTGAAGAGCCTGTTGGTTGTAGACGCAGTGTATAGTTCTTACAGTTGAGTATGGTCCCTGTCAGATACTTGATTTGTTCTTTGTCTTCTAGGGATGGGTCAGGGGTCGGAGTGGGTGTGGGTTCCGGTATGGTTTCCAGATCGGAAATATCCAGAACTTTTACATTGCGAGTGTCTAGTTGCCCTTGGCCGTCTTTATAGAATTTACCCTGAAAGTGTATGTAGACAGAGGTGCCTTTTTGTACTCCTTGGGAGTAGAACTGCTCTGTCCCGGTGGTTTGGAAACGCAGGGACTCTCCTTGCGAGGTCTGGATGCTCAGAGTGTTCAGAGTCATGTCAGTTACCTGTCCGGCTACGGTTCGAACTCTTAGCTCCTGGGAGTCGACGGGGTCGGCTACCTTTAGGATATTCAAAGTTTCTGGGTGCTCCAAGTCGCATTTCCCTTCATAGATGATTACAATCTCGCTGCCAGCGAGCATTCCTTGTCTACATTCTAAGGAGGCATTGTCTACAGGAAAAGAGCAGACAGAGCGATCTTTCAGACGGACTAGAATTTGGCTGCCATCAAATGCCATCAAGGTTCCAGACAATTCATCAATTTTTGTTCTCTGTGTGGCAGGTGTGGGGGTGGCTGTCGCCGTGGGGGCCTCCGTCGCAGTTTCCTGGTGAGCAAAAAGATCGTTTAATTTTTCGTGAGAGGACTCCCGGCATCCACTCAGGGCAAACACAGCCGAGCAGAATAGAGCTGAGAAAAGCTGCTTTTTCATAGGTACTCCTTTTGGATGCCAGGGGAGTAGTTTATTTGTCTTTTGGGTCTGGAACCGAAGACTCCTCGACACTCCTGGTCTCCGTCATTGGTGAAAATTGAAAAATATCTTGGTAAGTCTCCCACTCTTCTTTGTTAGAAGCAGGAGTGGGCATGAGACCGGTGCACTCCGTGCAGGCATTGGTCCCTAAAATGTCATCATCGTAAATACAATATTTATTAGTTTGAAATTTTTCTTCCTTCATCTGTTTTCACTCCTTTGGGAGTTAGTATGAAGGAATTCGAAAAAATTATGCTGGATTCTCAAAATATTTATAAAGTTTGGCCGCTATGATGCGATGACCGGACGGTGTCAGATGAATTCCGTCGATGGTCAGGGCAGAATAGCCCACCTGCTGTGCCAGGTCGTTAAGAGGACGATGAAGGGGAATAAAAGTAACACGGTATTCCTCACAGAGCTCCTGCATCACCTGAGACATGGCGTTTAAGGGTTCGAACCAATTATAGTATTCCGCTGGACGTGGAAAGACGAAAGGTTCTAGAAGGTAAAGGGAGGCGGATGTATACTGGGTAAGTCTTCGAAATAGCTTTAAAAGATTTAAGCGGAATTTCTGCAATTGATAGAATACAGATACCGAGGTGTTACACATCCACATACTGATATCATTGATTCCCACCAGCAAAGTCACTGCATCCGGGTCTCGTTTCAGGCAATCGGCGCTCAAATTTTCCAGCACACGATTTAAGGTAAAGCCGTTTACACCCCGGTTGACGGTTTTCCAGGCAGTTTTTTTCAGCAACATGTCATTTAGCTGACGGACGTATCCATACCCCAGTCCGTCGGGAGTAAACATTCGGTCGCAGTCGGTGAGACTGTCTCCAAGGCAAATCAGTTGTTTCATAGCAGCCTCCTTGAAAAATCTGTCAATACTGTATTAAGTGTAACTTTTTCTAGGAGAGAGTGCAAGAAGTTTTCAAAAAAAACCCCTCTGTGTACAAGAAATTCTGATACAAAAAGAGAGCCACTGCTCCCGGATGATTTCTCATCCGCTTAGCAATGGCTCCTTCTATTATCAGGTATACAAAGGCGAACAGCCCTAAGGGGAATTTTTGTTGTATATAGGCTGTTCGCCGCTAAAGGGGGGTTAATCTATCTGAATAAAGGTAGGTTTCTCTTCAATTTTCTTCGGGATTTCTTTGGGAATACAAATTTTCAGGATACCGTCTTTAAATCCGGCTTTGATGTCTTCCTGTTCTACCTGATCTCCGACGTAGAAGCTTCTCTTGCAGGTTCCGGCAAAACGTTCCCTTCGCAGATAACGACTGTTGTCGTCCGACGAGGCTTCTTCTGTCCGGGATGCAGTGATTGTCAGATAACCATCTTTTAGCTCTGCCTGAACATTTTCTTTTTGATACCCAGGCAGTTCGATGTCTAACATATAGTAGTCATTTTTTTCCTGAATATCCGTCTTCATCAGAGAAGTATCGCTCTGTTCATAGCTGTTGGTGAAAAATGGATCTTTAAATAATTCATCGAATAAATTGTAACCGTAATTTCTTCTGTTGAGCATCATAGTAATATCCTCCTTATTATAGAACAATTCCTCAATGTCTTTCCGGATCCCATTTAAAAAGAGATTGAAGAATTTGTTTTATCTGTTTTATTTGTTCTATGTGTAATATAATACAGATTATTAGCACTGTCAAGAGGTGAGTGCTAATTTCACAGAATGTTCACAAATTATTAGATTTTCTGTCTCTGTCAAGACTGGACAAATCAAAATTTAGAGTTTATAATACACTCACAAAGCAAATCTAATCGCTTTTGATACCGATCTGTCGTTTCAGACAAAATTTCCAATGTATTTTTATGAGAAGATTAAAAAAGAGAATTTATGGGGACTCTGTGCTATTGCGGGAGCTTTGACAGAGGCTGAATAGAAGGGAGGTGCTGTCCACGTATGTGCTGCAAAGAGCTATTGTATTATGCCTGGTAGCAGTGGCAGTCTGCATGGATTTGAAAAAGGAGAAGGTAAGTAATGAGTGGATTCTGTGCGGGTGGGCGGTTGGCTCATTCTGGCAAATCTGGTCAGGAGGCATCCGGGGACTCGCAGTGTTCTTTCTGGGTGCACTGCTTCCTTTGACAATCTTATTTTTACTTTATTATCTACGAATGCTGGGGGCGGCAGACCTAAAACTTTTGTCAGCCGTCGGAGGAATCATAGGACCAAAGAAAATTTTGGTCTGTATGCTTTATAGTTTTTTTCTGGGTGCCATTTTGGCATTTCTGCTTCTCGTTGCGCGCCGCAGCCTTGCGGAACGTCTGCGCTATTTTTTTCACTATTTATGGAACTTTATACGGACAAAAGAGTTTGCTCCCTATGGGCTTACAGGGAATAGACCGGAGAATATGCATTTTACGGTGCCTGTTTTTCTGGGGGTTCTCTTTTGGATAGGAGGGTACTATTGAAGAAAGCAATTTTTGCCGTGTGTGATCCTGAGAAGGAATATGCACATAACTTTATGGAGTATTTGAATCAGAAACAGTCGCATCCCTATGAAATCCAAGCGTTTTCTAGTGTGGACGTTTTGACAGAGTACGCGCAAAAGCACCACATTGAGATTCTCTTGATCTCGGACAAGGCCATGTGCCCTAGAGTGAGAGAATTAGATGTGGGAAAGCTGATGATTCTCTCTGAGGGAGTTCACAGTCCTCAGCTAGATCAATATCCCAGTGTATATAAGTACCAATCTTCCGACAATGTGATTCGGGAAGTGTTGAATTGTTACGGGGAGGAGACCGAGCTGACCGGTGAGAGGATTCAAAGGCCGCTGAAGGTATTGGGAGTCTACTCACCTTTGGGAAGAGTCCTGAAGACTTCTTTTGCTCTGACGCTTGGACAGATTCTTGCAAAACAGAAAGCGGTTCTCTATTTAAGCTTAGAGGAATATTCCGCTTTGAAGATTATGATGGACACAGAGTTTGAGAAAAATCTCAGTGATCTGCTTTACTACATTCGGCAGGGGTATACAAATTTTGCGCATCTTTTGGGTGGAATGGTTTTGACCTGCAATAATATGGATTATCTGCCGCCGGTACAGTTTTCTATGGATATACGAGGGACCAGTATGGAACAGTGGGAGAATCTGGTTCAGGCAATAGCCGTCTACAGCGCCTATGAGGTTTTGATTGTGGATGTGGGAAATGGATTAGAAGATCTTGGGAGTTTTTTAAATTGCTGTCATAAGATCTACATGCCGGTCCAGGAAGACTGGGTTTCTCAAGAAAAGATCAGGCAGTTCGAACGGACACTACAATTGAGCGGTCAGGAGGAATTGATTCAAAAAATTGAAAAACTTCATTTGCCTTATCATGGTCTCAAAAAGGAAGGAGGCGATTATATAGATCAATTGGTGTGGAGTGCCCTTGGTGACTATGTGAGAGAGCTATTGAGAAAGGAGAAATTATGAGCAGACAAAAATTTCAGGAGATACGGCAGGCCTTGATGCAGAGGTTAGATTTGACCAGAGAGCTCACGGATGGGGAGATTCTAAGTTTGATTGATGATCTGATACTGAGTGATCTGAAAGAAGAAGGGCTGTCTTTAAAGGAAAAGGTGGAGTTGCGGCAGCGGCTGTTTCATTCTGTGAGAAAGCTGGATGTACTTCAAGATTTGCTGGAGGACAATTCTGTCACAGAGATTATGGTCAATGGGCCGGACAGTATTTTTGTGGAACGAGAAGGAAAAATCAAGAGGTGGAACAGAAGTTTTACCTCAAAAGAAAAATTGGAGGATGTTATTCAGCAGATTGTAGGAAAGTGCAATCGGGTCGTCAATGAAGCCAGCCCCATTGTAGATGCACGTTTGGAGAGCGGGGAGAGGGTAAATGCGGTTATCGCTCCCGTAGCTTTAAATGGACCGATTTTGACAATACGACGTTTTTCGAAACAGCCCATTACGATGGAAAAGCTTTTACAGTTGGGAAGTCTGACGGAGGAATGTGTGAGGTTTTTGAGTAAGATGGTTCAGGCACGCTATTCTATTTTGGTGGGAGGCGGAACCGGGAGTGGAAAGACGACGTTTTTAGGCGCTCTCTCAGAATATATACCGAATGAGGAGAGAATTATCACCATTGAAGACAATGCGGAGCTTCGCATTCAGGGAATCGACAATCTGGTGAGATTGGAGGCAAAAGCGGCGAATCTGGAAGGAGGCAGAGATATCACGATTCGTGATTTAATCAAGACTGCGCTGAGAATGCGCCCTGACAGAATTATTGTGGGAGAGGTACGCTCAAAGGAGGCCGTCGACATGCTGCAGGCACTCAACACAGGCCATGAAGGCTCCTTGTCCACAGCCCATGCCAACAGTACCAAGGATATGCTGAGCCGGTTGGAGACAATGGTGCTGATGGGAATGAATTTGCCTATGGAAGCCATCAGGCGCCAGATTGCCTCAGGGCTGGATTTGCTGATTCATCTTGGAAGAATGCGGGACCGAAGCAGGAAGGTGTTGGAGATCACAGAAGTTTTGGGATATGAGAATGGTGAAATTCAGCTAAATCCACTGTTTTGCTGGAAGGAGGGAGAGGGGTTAGTGCGGACGGGAGATTTAGTCAGAGCAGAGAAGCTGGCGCGGTCGGGGGTGGCGCTTTGAAGAAAGATTATGGAATGTATCAGTTTCAGTGGAAAGAAAAAGTGAGATATCTGGCCGAAGCTACGGTGCTGTGTGCGGGGGTCAACTGGCTGTTTTACCAGAACATTTGGGCCTTTCTCCCGCTGCCGGCAATCGTATTCATTTATTTTCGTCTGCGAAAACAACAAAAAATTAGAGAGCAACAAAGAGAACTGAATTATCAGTTCAAGGACATGCTGGATTCCTTGAATGTTACCTTGCAAGCCGGCTATTCCGTGGAAAATGCGATTTCGCTGTGCGCACGGGAATTAGAACGTCTCTATGGGAGAGAAGCAGATCTTACAAGAGAGTTGAGAGAAATGGAAGATAAATTAAAGCTGAGTGTGCCTGTGGAGAGACTTTTCATGGATTTGGGGAGCAGAAGTCATTCGGAGGACGTGGAGAACTTTGCAGTTGTATTTCAGACAGCGAAGAGAAGCGGCGGGGATATGAGAAAAATTTTGGAGAAATCCGCGCAGATGCTGGGAGATAAAATTGAGGTAAAAAAAGAGATTGAGGCGGTACTGACGGCAAAAAAATCAGAACAGAGGTTGATGAGCGTTATGCCATTCGGGATTATTCTATATATGAGTTTGACCTCTCCGGGATTTTTAGAGGTTTTATATGGAAACCTGTTTGGAGTGGCGGTGATGACGGGATGTTTGGCCGTATATCTTTTTGCCTGGTGGTTGGGAAATCGGATTGTGGACATTGAGGTGTGAGTATGGAATTACATATATGTATATTTGTAGGACTTTTTCTGCTGTGGTTGGGATTTCACAAAAAGTGGAAGATCGGGAGAATGTTAAAAGATGACAAAGGACGCAGACTGTTTTTTCTGGTCGCTGTGGGGGGAAACCTATTGGGAATCATTTTGAGTGTCGAGAATAACCGAGAGCGCCAGGTGCCAAAGGTGATGCACCGGGAAGAGTTAGGATATGAACAGGAATTGGTTGTCTGTGTGGACGGCGGGGAAGAGAGCAGACTCACCGTGCAAATTCCTGAGAAAGAAAACCAACAGGAGGAAGAAGGACCGGAGGAAGCTAAACAGGAGCTAAGTCTGGAACAGCAGGTTCAGGATGAAATTCTGCGTTTCAACCAGGAGAAGAACGATCCTGAGAATTATTACCTTCCGCAGACTTTAAACGGCAGGTCTTTGCAGTGGGGGATTCCGGAGGACTATACGGGAACGTTCATGTCTTCTATGTGTCTGGGAGCTGCGGCGGTATTGCTGGTATTCCGAGAAAGGGAGAAGGAAAACAGCAGAAAAAAGCGGGAGGAAGAACTTATAATGGACTATCCGGGTCTAGTGACGAAGTTCACGCTCTTGATTCAGGCAGGAATGTCTGTGCGGGGAGCATTTCAGAAGATCTCTGAGGATTGCGAGACGAAAACAAAGGACAGGCGTCCGGGGTATGAAGAGGTTCGCAGGACTTGTATCGAGATGGATAGCGGAGTATCGCAAAAGGAAGCATACCAGAATTTCGGACAAAGGTGCGCTCAGGCGAAATATAAAACCTTTTCTACCCTCTTAGTTCAGAATCTACGCAGTGGAAACAGAAATCTGGTGGACATGCTAGAGAGGGAGTCTACAGAGGCCTGGGAAGAGAGAAAACGCAGGGCCAGAATCCACGGGGAGACTGCGGCTACGAAGTTGCTAGTTCCTATGATTCTCATGCTAGGCGTGGTGCTGGCTTTGTTGATGATACCAGCCTGCTTATCCTTTTACAGCGGGTGAACAAAGGAGGGAGGTGAGAATATGGGGAGTCTACAGGGCTTATTTTTCGAAGAGGACGCGGTAGGCGTCGTGGAGATTATCTTGATTTTGGTGGTCTTGATAAGTTTAGTTGTGATATTCAAGGAACAGCTGGTTAGTTTAGTAAAGAACATACTGTCTAAGATCACTAAGCAGAGCAATGCTATTTAAGCTCAGAAATTGGAGAGGAGGTGGTGCCTGTGGAGCGAAAAGGGAGTATTACAGTATTCTTGGCATTGACTCTGAGCGTTCTGGTGGTTTTAGTTAGTGCATTGTTGGAATCCGTGCGTGTCTCCTGCGGAAGAGCACATGTTTTAAACGGAGCAGATGTAGGGTTGTATTCCCTTTTTGCTCAATATGACAGGGAACTATTGGAGAGCTATGAGATATTTGGGCTTTATCCATCTGTGTCGTCGGAGGGAGTGCCCGTGGGACAGGCGTATAAAATTTTTGAGGGATATATGGAGCCGGTTCTTCAGGTGAAGGGCATATCCATGGAGCTGGGAATCGGAGGCATCAGCGGTTATACACTGTTGACGGACTACGGTGGACAGGAGTTTTTAAGGCAGTCTGTGGAAGTACAAAAGCAGGTGTCTGAAAAAGAAGGATTGGAATGGCTGGAAGAGGCTGTACAGGAAAGAGCGAAGGAGACACAGGGTCATGAAAATGTCTGGGAGGAATCCGAAGGAGGAGCTCTCACAGAATATGACCAGGCAATTGATCAGGCGCTGGAACAGGAAGCCCAGGAGGAGGTTCAGGAAGAAGTTCAGGAGGAAGGATTTCAGGGCGACAGTTTTCAGCAGGATCCTGTTCAGACAGAGCAGGCGGAAAATCCAATTCAGACCATACGGGAGCTGATGAATAGGGGGATTCTTTCTCTGGTTTTAGAAAACCCTCAGGAAGTATCCTGGACTTCTGTTGATCTCAGTCAGATGCTCTCCCAGAGAGAGCTTGAAAAAGGGTTTGCCATGGGAAATAGACAAGAGAAGGCATCAGCGTTGGAGCGGCTGTTGTTTCAGAGATATCTTCTGGACAGGATGGGAAATTACTTAGACCCGGGAGGGGGAGTGATGAAAAATCAAGTAGAGTATATTTTATTCGGCAAAGAGAGTGATGGAGAAAATCTGAAGTCTGCGGCGAATCGTCTTCTGCTGATTCGAGAAGGGTTCAACTTATCTTATTTGCTGTCTAGCCCTGAGAAACGGGCGCAAGCGCAGAGCTTGGCGCTTGCGATCGCGTCGGCATTTCTTTTTCCACCGGCTGCGTCAATCATAGAGAAGGCATTGCTGGTCTGCTGGTCCTTTGGAGAGAGCGTTCTAGATTTGAGAGAACTATTTTCAGGAGGAAAGATAGGACTTTGGAAAAGTGCGGATACCTGGCAGCTTTCACTGGAAAATCTCATACATCTTCCAGATCTTTTGGAATCTGGACACAGGGGGGACTCAGAAGGGCTCTCTTATGAGGATTACTTGCAGGTACTGCTGTTTTTGGAGAGTACAGATACACAGGTTATGAGGGCTTTAGATCAGGTAGAAATGGAAATGCGGGTACGGAAAAACAATAGTTCTTTTCGGCTGGACTATTGTATGACTGCACTGGAAGTATCTGTGGAGGTTATGATTCAAGACCGAGCTTTTACAGTGAACAGACAATATGGATATGGAAATTCCTAGAGGTGACAGGAGGTGTAAAAAGATGCTTTTTCGAAAACAGGTATATAAAGATAACGTACACTCTCTTCAGGTCTGCTACACAGATTCTTCACCCCCGAAAGGAGAATCTGCCGTTTCCGGGAAGGCATCTTTTTGCGCCTCTGCCGCTGAGGGAAGTCTGACTGTAGAATGCGCACTGGTGTTGTTTCTATTCTTTGTGGGGATAGCTACGATTCTGAGTTTTTTTGAGATTTTTCAGATACAGGTTCAAAGGCAGTATGAACTGCGGGAACGGGCGGAGGAGATAGGAATGGAATACAGTTCCCGGGAGAATGCTCCGAAGGAGGTGGAAATACCGGATTTTTACATCTGGAGAGCGCCGATTTCGGCAATTTCCCTGCCGCCGGTTCCAATGTATAGCAAGCTGAAAGTACATACTTGGACGGGATACCGGGAGGAGAACGGAGCTGTACAGGAAGAAAAGATGGTATATATAGCGGATACAGGCAAAGTCTATCATTTAAAAAGTACATGCAGTTACCTCAGAGTATCCTTGGAGGCGGTCTCGGCAAAAGAACTGCCTGGACGGAGGAATGAAAGTGGTGGAAAGTATTATCCATGCGAGAGATGTATAGAAGATGGAAAAAAAACTTCGATAGTTTACATTACCGGGAGCGGCGACCATTATCACGGACAAATAACCTGTGGAGGTTTGAAGCGAACTGTACGTATGGTCCCGCTGTCACAGGTAAAAGGATGGCTTGCTTGCAGCCGATGTGGAGGATAGGAGAGAATGGAGACGATGAGAGAGGTTGTTATCTTGGGAGTTTTGGCGTGGAATAGTTATACGGATATCCGGGCAAGAAAGATAGGGCTATGGTCTGTTGTTCTGTTGGGGAGTTTCGGATTTATATTGGGAGGCATCAGTGTGGAGGCTGCTATGAAGATTGCGTGGGGGCTTTTGCCCGGAATCTGTATGTTGGGAATCAGCCTTGTCACAAAAGGGGCTCTTGGTCTGGGAGATGGATTTTTGACGATGGGACTGGGAATGTGCCTGGGGGCCTGGGAGACCACTATGACACTTTTGACAGGACTTTTTGGGGCAGCTTTTTGGGCAGGCTGGGATTTCATGCTTGGCAGGAAAAAGAAAAACGCGGAACTGCCATTGGTTCCATTTTTTCTATTGGGGAATTTAATAAGACTGCTATTATAGAAAGGAGTGAGCGAAGTGAATTGCAGAAGAGGAAGTCTGACGGTGGAGCTGGCCTGTTTGATGTCGGTTATTCTGTTTGTGATTTTCAGCTTGTTAGGCTTGTGTTTTTATGTTCACAACCGGTGCTTTTTGAGCGCAGGAGCCTGCGAGGCAGCTTTGACTGGGGCTATAGAGTCGCACCGACAGGATGGGGTTCCGCTGGAAGCCGCGCGGCTGAGAGCGAAGGAGCGGGCGTCGGTGGGGTTTTGGGGGATGAGTGAAGTCAACATGCAGGTTCAGGAAACAGGAAAAGAATGGAAAGTCACATATACGGGCGATGTTTTTACCTTGTACGGAGGATTGAGGTGGAACCTGAAAATTCAAGGGGAAGCAAAAAAGATATTTCCGGTGCAGAGAATACGGAAAGCACGTATCTGGAAAGGCGACTGATTCCCTGAAAGTGGTGGAGAATTGAGGAGTAAAGATGCAGGTGGATTATAAAAGAGATGTAAATCACAGTTATTTAATTTTACAGGGGCCCGAGGAAGTGAACACTTCTGGATATCAAACCAGAATGATTCTTTGTAACCAACTTTCTTCGTTACTGTCGTGTACAATTCAAGGGATGGATGGGAAGAATCTCTTTTATTTTGAGATTACGTCTCGTCAATCTCTGGTTGACAGATACGCTGGAAAGGAAATGAAACGGGAAGATATTTTTCAGATTTTTCAAGGGATGGTGAGAGCGGCCCAGGAATTGGGAAGTTATCTGCTAGATGCTAGAAATTTGATTCTGGCACCGGATTTTATTTATCTGGAAGCCGGAGAGACAGACATCCGATTTTGTTATCTGCCAGGGTATGAAAAAGAGGTGGGAGAACAGTTTCGGCAGCTGGCTGAGTATATTCTTCCCAAGATTGACCACCGGGACAAGGATGCGGTGACTTTGGGGTATGGAATGTATCGGATTTCTATGGAAAAGGAGTTTCAGATTGACAGAATTAAGGAAGAATTGTACCAGGATTACGAGGAGAAATCATTTGAGGAAGAGACGTGTGCAGAGAAAGAGGATTTTTTGTGGGAAGAATTGCCCTTTTCTCAGGAGGTTGAGGGTTTTGAGAGAGAAGGAGAAGAATCCGTATTTTTACGGGAAAAATCCTCTAGAGTAGACAGGAGTTTGCCTTGGCAAGCTGCTTTTCTTATCCCTGGGCTACTGTTGAGTGTGGCAGTCATTTGGAAAGTGTGTGGCGGGAACATAGAATTGGTTTGGATTCTTGGAGGGGGGATAGTCATGATGGGAAGCCTCTCTATGGGAGTTTGGCTTTATTCAAGAAAGAAGACGAAAAGGGCTGAGAATATGTTACAAAAGGAGCAGGGAAAAACTAGATATTGCGATAAGAAAGCCGTGCGAAAAATTTTGAGTGTAGAGCAAGAAGAAACAAAAGGGTGGTATCGGCAGGAAGAAGGAAAGGAAGACATCTATTTTGACAAGGCGGATGGAGAAGATGGCCGAGGGAGACATACTGAGACAGAGGATGGAGCAGAACTGACCATGGTATTGTCGGAGGCTCCTAAGACAGCTGGCAGTTCTCTGGTGAGCAAGGAGGAAGGAAAATTTCCGCCGATTCTGTTGGACCAGGAACTGCTGATAGTGGGGAAACTTAAGACGGCGGTGGATGTGGTTCTCCCTTATCCTACGGTCAGCAGAGTTCATGCTAAAATACGGAAGATTCAAGGAAAATTTTATCTAATGGATCTCAATTCGAGGAATGGGACCTTTGTCAATGGGAGGGTACTGGAAAGTGGTGAGGAGTATGAGCTGAGAGATCAGGATGAGGTACAATTTGCAGATATTTCCTATATTTTTTTGAAGTAGAGAATGTAAAAAAATATTTATAATATACTTTTATAGGAATTTATATTGCAGAATGCAGATAATTGTCGATATAAGGAGAATAAAATAAAAAGACGAATGATTAAAAATGTATTTTTGTAATTTTTTAAAAAAAATTAATTTAAATAATATTTACGTACCGAAAAGGTGAATTATCACAACTTGACTTTGAAATTAGAAAGAAGTATAATTTTTTGTATAGACAATTTGGGGGCGACAAAGTAAGAATCAACGTAAAGGGGGAAGAGAATAGATGTCAGTAAAAGTTATCACCTATGACGTTGGAACAACAGGTCTGAAGACTTGTATGTTCAGTATTCTGCCGAAGATAGCGTCCGGTACCTCGCAGGCGAGACAGATGCTTATGAACTTCATGTACTGGAAAATGGCGGTGTGCAGCACAACCTGGCGTTTAACTATCCGTTTCCATTGGTAATTGAGAAAGCACAGGGGGCTTATTTGTATGATATTGATGGAAACCGCTATGTGGATTATCTTCAAGCTGGCGGCCCTACATTACTGGGGAGCAATTACGAACCTGTCAATCAGAAGGTTTGGGAAGTGGTAAAGGAATCAGGCCCAGTCACCGGTCTGTTTCATCCGTATGAGATGAAACTGGCAGAGAAGATTCATGAGTGTATGCCGTGGGTAGAGATGTACCGTTGTCTGGCCAGTGGAACAGAGGCAGATATGGTTGCCATCCGTATTGCACGTACTTACACCGGAAAGCAGCGGATTGTCAAGGTAGGCGGCGCTTATCACGGATGGAGCGATCAGTTGGTATATTCTCTACATATACCTTATACAAAGACTTTTGAGGCCCATGGAATTCCGAAGGAAGTTTCAGAGAATACCTCAGAATTCTTCCCGGGCGATGTAGCGGGTCTGAGGAAAGTATTGGAGGAGAATGAGAAAGCAGGCGGAACGGCAGCAGTAATCATTGAGCCTTTTGGACCAGAGAGTGGGACGCGTCCAGTGGCAAAAGATTTCGCGGCGAAGGTTCGTGAACTGTGCGATGAGTTCCATACGTTGTTAATCTTTGATGAGGTTGTCACGGCATTTCGTGTGGGACCTGGAGGAGCACAGGGATACTTCAATGTAAAACCAGATCTTACAGTATTTGGAAAAATTGTGGCCGGTGGATATCCGATGGCCGGCGGCGTAGGAGGCAGCGAGGAGATCATGTCTTGTATTGCTGCTGGGGTGAAAGCGGGTAAAAAGAAGGCGTATGTGGGTGGTACTTTAACTGCGAATCCTCTAAGCTGTGCAGCGGGTTATTTCGCAATTGATGAGATCATCCGCCAGGATGCGGCTATGAAGGCAGGTGAGAATGGAGATAAGCTCTGTGATGGCATTCAAAAATTGATTGATAAATATGAACTTCCGTTCGTGACATGGAATACAGGCTCTATTGTCCATTTTGAGGTATCCGGTGTTATGTATCTGAGCGCTGCGGACCCGGATGTGTTTAAGAAAATTCCAGAACGGCAGCAGTATATTGAAGAATTTGGAGCTGCTCTCACGGCGAACGGTGTGATTACTCTGGCAGGTAGTCGAATCTATACAAGTATGGCAGATAATGACGAGACCATCGCGGAGACTCTCAATGCGTTTGAAGAGGTATTTTCTAATATAGAACGTTAATGACAAGGAGGACAACAATATGATTCGTAAACTGGATGAAGAAAATCTGACCTATGCATTTCCGGAAGTTTCTTTTTCGGAAGACTATGTGATTGCGACTTATCAGGCTAAAGTTAAGACATCTAACATTGAGAAACTGGCTATGGCTATCGCTGACGAACAGACCACGGGAACCTGGATTAAAGTAAGTGCGGATTCTGCGGAAAAGACCCGTCGCTTCGGGTCTAAGCTGGTAGCTCTGTATGAGGTTCCAGATATTGGCTGCGATTACCAGTCTGATGAACCGCCGATGTATATTATACAGATTGCTTATCCTATGGAGAACTTTTCAAACAGCATGTCTTCCCTTATGACGATTTTGTTTGGAAATATATCAGCGTCCGGTATGATTCGTCTGATTGATGTAGCATTCCCGAAGAAATTTATTGCTCAGTTTAAAGGGCCGAAATTCGGTGTTGAGGGGCTTCGTAAAGTGCTGGAAGTTCCGGACAGACCTCTGCTGAACGCTATGATTAAACCGAATATTGGATGGACTCCTGACGAGGGAGCGGACTTATTCTATCACGCATGCAAGGGCGGAGTAGACGTTATCAAGGACGACGAGCTGATGTTGGCGGATGGACCGTACTGCCCATTAAAAGAACGTGTCACGAAGTTTATGGAGAAGGAGAAACAGGTCTATGAGGAGACCGGTGAGCACAGTCTCTATGCGGTAAATATTTCTGACAGCACGGAGAAAGTTCGAGAGAATGCCTACCGCGTATTGGAGTATGGAGGAAACTGCCTGATGGTGAATGTTTATACGACAGGCTTTGATACACTGAAGATGCTGGCAGACGATCCAAATATCAATGTGCCGATACTGGCCCATGTAAACTTTGCAGGAACTATGGCAGCTTCCACTTATACAGGTATTTCAGCACCTCTGTTGGTGGGTAAGATCACACGGCAGGCGGTGACTTCCAGATTAATGGACATCCATATGGTAAATTCCCGGTATCCTATAAACAATTCTACCGCTGCTTTAAGTTCTTTACTCAGCCATGGTGGAACATCAAACCAATGATGTACGCTTGCTCTGGCGGAACTACACAGATGGCGGTAGAGAAAATTGTCAAAAATGTGGGTACGGATGTGATGCTGGCCGCAGGTGGCGGTGTTCATGGCCATCCAGACGGAAGCGAGGCAGGAGCAAAATCCATGCGTCAAGCTATTGATGCAGCTATGAAGGGAATCTCTGTGGTGGATTATGCGAAGGACCACGAAGAACTGGCACGTATGCTGGCATTCCTGAATCCTGATTTGAAGAAGAACTTTGATTTGATGAATTAGTCAAGGTTGAAAAATAAAGCGTATATGGGCCTCCGCTTGAACGGAGGCCTGTTTCAAAGGGAGGGATGTGGATTTGTACAAAAATATTGTGTTTGTCGATTTTGACGGGACAATTACTATGGAGGATACCTTAGTCGGAGCAATACGTTTGTTCTCGGACCCAAGAGAGTTCAAAGAGTATAACGACAAGCTTACAAAAGGCGAGATGACTCTCAGTCAGGTAGTGCGTTATGCTTTTGATGGGGCTCCTTCAGAATTGCTGCCGAAAATGCTGGACTATGTAGACGGCGTCGCTGTGAGGAAAGGGTTCTCAGAATTTTTGAGTGCTATGAAAGACTTGGGGATTCCTGTGGTGGTCATCTCAGGGGGTGTGAGACAGTTTTCTGAGCGGAAGCTGGCGCCATATCGTGAACAGTTAGAAGAATTGCACGCGGTAGACCTGGATGTCAGCGGACCGAAGATGAAGCTGATCTCCCAGTATGACGATGGAAATGAACTGTTGAAAAAGACAGACGTGATGGCACTGTATCAATATGAACATGCGATTGGAATCGGTGACAGCTTTACGGATATGAAGATGTCTCAGGCAGTGGATACTGTCTTCGCCCGAGATTTGTTGGCGAAGTATCTGGATAAATTGGGAAAACCTTATTTTCCGTATGAGACATTTTATGATGTGACAGAAGTGATTCGAGAAAGATTCCGTCCATAACGCAAAGAAAATTCAGAGATACGCCTGAATATTTAGGAGGAAAGGGTATGACATGTTATTCTGAACTATTTACTCCCACTCACATTGGAAAGGTGCAGTTAAAGAACCGCACTTCGATGGCACCTATGGGACCGGTGGGATATGCAGATGCATTTGGAGGGTTTCACCAGAGACTTCAGGATTATTATGTGCAGCGTGCACGGCACGGTGTAGGGTTGATTATCACAGGAATTTGCAGCGTGGACACCACGATTGAGGGATTGCCCACAGTGGGGCTGCCATGTCCCACGACGATGCCGATCGCGTTTATACACAGCTGCTATCAGATGAACGAGAGGATTCACGCTTACGGCGCGAAATGCTTTCTTCAGCTTACAGGAGGTCTAGGAAGAAGCGCTCTGCCAGGCTTTATTTCCAAGAACATTGCACCGTCAGAGCAGACGAACCGTTTTGACCCGCGGACAGTTCATCGTGAGATGACAAAAGAAGAGATCATGAAACTGATTGAAGGATTTGTAAAATCAGCAGTGATCGCGAAGAGAGCTGGCTTTGACGGAGTGGAAGTTCATGCAGTTCACGAGGGATATCTGCTGGACCAGTTCGCGATTGAATTGTTCAATCACCGCACAGATGAATTTGGTGGAAGTTTGGAAAACCGTCTGAGAGTCTCCACAATGATTGTGCAGGGAATTAAGAAAGCTTGTGGGCCAGATTTTCCTGTCAGTCTTCGCTATAGTTTGAAAAGCTGTATGAAGGCTCTGAGACAAGGGGGGCTGCCAGGAGAGGAATACGAGGAGGCCGGAAAGGATATCGCTGAGGGTATTGAGGCGGCAAAGATTCTAGTAGCGGCAGGCTATGACGCACTAAATGTGGATGCAGGCACTTATGACTCCTGGTATTGGAATCATCCGCCAATGTATTTTGAAGACGGTCCTTACATGGAATTTGGACGAATTTTGAAAAAAGAAGTGGATGTGCCGATTATTCTGGCTGGAAAACTGGATGATCCGAAGCTGGCAGTACAGGCTTTGGAGGACTGTTGCGATATCGTGAGCTATGGCCGTGCTTTGCTGTGTGATCCTGAGTATGTGGAAAAAGTCAGAACTGGACGGCTGGATGAGATACGTCCATGTCTGGGATGTCATGAGGGATGTCTAGGCCGAATTGCCAATGGCCCTGTGAGTTGTGCAGTGAATCCAGCCTGCGGTCGGGAAAGCATTTATGGAATTATCCCGGCGTTGAAGAAAAAGAAGGTTTTGATTGCAGGCGGAGGTGTCGCAGGTATGGAGGCAGCTCGGACAGCGGCGATTGCAGGACATTCTGTAGTAGTGTGTGAGAAATCGGACGCCTTGGGTGGAAATCTGATTCCAGGTGGAGTGCCTCACTTTAAGAGAAACGATCACAAGCTGATAGATTGGTATAAACGTCAGCTGGAATTGCTGGGAGTTGAAGTGAGATACAATACTGCCGTGACACCGGAATATGCCAAGAGCTTTGGGGCAGACGTGATAATCACGGCGACTGGTTCCCATGCGAGAAAGATGGAATTCCCAGGAGTAAAGAAGGCGGTGAGCGCAGAAGATGTGCTTATGGGACGAGAGACAGCAGGTGATCACGTGGTAATTGTCGGCGGCGGACTCGTAGGCTGCGAGACCGGCTTATGGCTGGCGACTCAGGGAAAACAAGTTTCGATAGTGGAGATTATGCCGGAGCTGCTGGGCGGCCATGGAAAGATTCCTCATATGAATGAGTTTATGCTGATGGATTTGCTGAAGTTTCATAAGATTGACGTTCACACGAGCGCGTCCGTGGTGGATACGGCAGAGAGTACAGTGACGGTGAAAAAGGGTGATGAGGCTCAGCAGCTGAAAGCGGATACGCTCATTGCAGCAGTGGGATATCTGTCAGAGAATGGTTTGTATGAGGCCTTGAAGGACTTAGACATTCCTGTCTACAATATAGGAGATTCCAGTCAAGTGCACAATATCATGTATGCGATTTGGAATGCTTATGAATTAGCTCGTGAACTTTAAGATGAGAGCAATTAAAAAATCATAGATATGCAGAAATTTGCCGGCAGCAGCTCTCTTTCGTATATTTTAGCAACTAAAGCGTGCACAAAATCAGTGTGCGCTTTGAGGATACTCGGGTATACAAAAGAAGTTGTTGCCGGCAATTCTACTCTGTTCTAAAAGAACTGTTGTAATATCTGTTAAAGTACGACAAAAAGAAAAGGTTTTTATCTTTCTGGGAAATAGAGCAGTTCCAGATAGGATTTGCGAGTCATATTGTCACGTGGCACCTGTAGCAAATCCAACAAGGACAGCAGCTTTTGGACGGCAGAATCTCTTTGGACTTCGGATTCTGCAAGTATTTCCAGCTCCAAATAGTTTCCCAGTCCTTCTACACAGTCTAGGCATAGTGTGATCTGGCCGGAACAAAGTTCCGTTCGAGTTTTGTCCACGGAGTACATTGGCTGATATCCGAGTGCTTCCAACAGTTTGCGCATAGTGAAGAGTTCACCTACAGAAGTTTCAAATTCGGTTCTAGTACTAGAGACTTTATCCTGTTTGGGACCTTTGTAAGTGATGAAAACCTGGGCAGGCCCTCCATTGGAGAGATCTTGGCAGCTTCGCAGTCGCAGAGCTTCATCGGTGTCCCGGAAATCTCGCTCGTTGCCATTAAAATACATATCAATTTCTCGAAGCCTTTTTTTGACTTGAAATCCTATCTTCTCAGCAGAATCCCGGATTTGATCTGTAGAAAGATTTACCAGGGATGCTTTTAGCTCTACTTCTAACATATTTTTTCCTCCTCGCAGTTAATATGCTGACATGTATAATATATTCTAACATAGATTTGGAAGGTTTGGAATAGACATCAGTGTGGCTAATTGCCTAGTTCACAGCAGGAGGAAATTTTGATACAATATGAATGCGTCAAACATCAATCTATCTGTTCGGGAGTTGAGACAGGAGGATTTCATGAGAGAGAGGAAGAAAAAATTCTCGATTAACATAGCGATGATTGTACTCAACGTTGTTGTGTTTTTGATTGTGGATTTATCTGGAAATAGTGGAAATACTGAGCATATGCTTAGATGTGGTGCTGCCAATGCTGCTCTGATTGTGGAGGCAAAGGAGTACTACCGCTTATTTACATCCATGTTTTTGCACTTTGGAATGGCACATCTGGCAAATAACATGCTGGTTTTGTATGTGATTGGAGACAATCTGGAACGTGCGGTGGGAAAAGTCAAATATCTATTGATCTATCTATTCAGCGGTCTGGGAGGGAATATCCTATCCTGTTATCTGGAATACCAGGAAGGGGCGTTGAGTGTCTCAGCGGGAGCGTCTGGTGCTATATTTGGTGTGATGGGAGCAATGCTGTATGTACTTTTAGCTAATCATGGGCGTCTGGAAGATTTGACTGCCAGGCAGATAGTAATTATGGCTGGATTTTCCCTATATTTTGGGTTTACCAGTTCTGGGGTGGACAATGCGGCGCATGTGGGCGGACTCATCTGCGGCTTTCTCGTGGCAATGCTTCTGTATCACAGAAAAAGAAATATAGTTATGAAGTCATGGGCAGAGTAATGGTAAACTTAGTTCCCTTGCCAGGTGATGACTCCACGGTTATCGTGCCGTTATGAGCTTCTATGATCTGTTTGGTTATAGTCAGACCGAGACCAGTGCCTCCTTTTTTATGGGTGACAAAAGGCTGGAATAAAGTGGAAAGGTCTTCAGGAGGAATACCACAGCCGTTGTCTTCAATCTGAAGAATGAGTAAACTGTCTTTGGAAAATGCATAAAAATGAATGATTCCATGCATAGGTGAGGCTTCATAGGCATTACGCAACAGGTTTAAAAGCGCCTGTCGAAATTTAGTAGGGTCAATAAGTAAAGGAGTTTCAGGTAGGTTTAGTTCTGTGACAAGATGGATAAAGAGATAGTCTAAAGTCGGCTGGAGTGACCGAAACGTAGCTGTCAAAAACTCCTTCATATGTGTAGGCTGTAAATGTAATCTCGTGGCGTTATTGAACTCTGAGACGTCATTGAGCAGCCCTTTGAGATAGTCCATACTGTCCATGATATCGTCCCACTCATCGAACTGTGTGATTTCTGGATGACGAATAGCCATTAAGTCTAGCGTACTTTGTATAAGTGCGACGGGATTACGGATTTCATGGGAGATTTTTGAGATTAACAGCTGAGTTTCGCTTTTTAGTTGTTCTAATTGTTCATTATTGGGCATATTTTGTATCACCTCCTAAGCAAGTTTACCATTGTAAAATGAAAATATCAATGAATATCGTCTTGCAAATTTCATCAAAATGCGACAAAATATAGTTAACAATAAAAATATCAGACATAGGAGGTATAAGGAATGTCGGAATGTATTTTTTGTAGGATTGCGAACGGTGAAATACCATCGGCAACTCTGTATGAGGACGATGATTTTAGGGTTATCCTGGATTTAGGACCAGCGAGCAAGGGACATGCATTGATTCTTCCTAAATCTCATGCGGCCAATATATATGAGTTGCCGGATGAATTGGCGGGGAAAGCGATGGTGTTGGCGAAGAAAATGGCAGGCAGAATGACGGAAGCTTTAGAGTGCGATGGATTTAACATCGTACAGAATAATGGGGAGGTAGCGGGTCAGACAGTTTTCCATTTTCACATGCATTTGATTCCACGCTATGAAGGAGACCAAGTAAATGTGACATGGAAACCAGGGACTTTAACAGACGAAGTAAGGGACGAAATTATTGGAAAGTTAAAGTGAGTTTTATAAAGGGTTTTTATACAAAAGATGAAGATAGAAAGATTTGATGAGATTTATTTAAGGTATTACAGGTTATCACTGAAAGTTGCGTATTCAGTGGTCCATGATGTTGAGTTGGCACAAGACATATGTCAAGAAGTGTTTATAACAATGTTCTTCAAACTGGATGAAATTGATGAAGAGTTTGCGAAAGCTTGGATTTTGTCTTACAGTAGGAGAATCGCAGTAGATTTCTGTAGAAAGTCATATCATAAACATGAAGTGATTTCAGGATTAGATGCAAATGAAAACGGAAGTGGAATCTGGACGGGAGATCCTGAAGACTTGGTTGTGAGAAAAGAACTGTGCAGAAAGAAGCTCCGGGTATTTTACAGTTTGAAACAGAGAAATGAAGTTTGGTACGAACTGATTCGCAGAGTAAGTGTGAACGAAGAAAATCCAGTGTCAGTGGCGAGTGATTATGGAATCAGTGTTGCGTACTTGCGCACGCAGATTTCTCGTGCAAGACACTGGATGGCAGAAGAACTAAGGCGCCAGGGAAATGACTGATAAATTTATTCAGACATAGTTTTTGAAGAGTCTGTTAGTTCTTCTAAGATGTTAGTGATTCGGGTGATGGAATCCGTCTTTGTGCTGGCTTTCATCGCCTGAATATAAGAATCACGATTGGCATACAGTTCTTTTATGGAATTGTAAAGGGTCTTTTCGGTGATTTCTTCTTCTTCCAAGACCATACTGTAGCCTTGGCGTTCAAAGGAACGTGCGTTGAGTATCTGATCGCCGCGGCTCGCTTTGGCAGACAGAGGAATCAACAGATTTGGCTTGTTCAGAGCATTAATCTCGCAGATGGCGTTGGCTCCGGCCCTGGATATCACCACGTCAGAGAGTGCAAATAAGTCGGCCAGTTCTTTTCGAATATATTCGTATTGACGGTAGCCTTCCAAATCCAGGAGGGATTCATCCAGTTTTCCACGGCCGCACAGATGAATAATCTGAAAATCTTTTAGGAGTTCTGGAAGAATTTTACGTATGTTCTCGTTGACGGAGGCAGCTCCCTGGCTTCCTCCGATAATCATCAGAATAGGTTTATCCTCGTGTAAACCGGTGAAATCCATAGCAGCCTGACGGTCTCCGCTTAGGAGTTCTTGACGAATTGGAGTTCCAGTCAGCACAGCTTTATCAGCGGGAAGCTGACTTACGGTTTCAGGGAAATTGCAGCAGATCTTTGCGGCGGAGGGGATGCAGAGTCTGTTAGCCAGGCCAGGAGTCATATCTGATTCGTGTATGACAGCAGGAATCTTTAATTTTTTAGCAGCGATTACTACTGGTACAGTGACGAATCCTCCTTTGGAGAAGACGACGTCGGGTTTTAGCTGCTTTAAGAGTTTTCTGGCCTGGGTATACCCCTTCAGCACTTTGAATGGATCTGAGAAATTTTTTATGTCAAAATAACGCCTGAGCTTACCGGAAGAAATTCCGTAATAAGGGATATTGAAATCCTCGATCAGCTTCTTTTCGATGCCTTCATAGGAACCGATATAAGAGATCTGATAGCCCAGTTCCTTCAGGCGGGGAAGCAGGGCGATGTTTGGTGTAACATGTCCGGCTGTACCACCGCCGGTAAGTACAATATGTTTCATATGAATCCTCCTAAGATGATTGGTATGGATAAGAGTCAGGAGTAATTTTCCCAGCCTCTATTCATAATATGAACCTCAGTGGGGAAATTGTCAAGGTAAGATAGGAGAACAGGCTTTTATATGAGTGAAAAATTCAGCAAGAAGAAACAGCAAAAAGAAAAGCTTCTACCGGACTACCTGGAAGAGGCAAAAAAAATTGAAGAAGAGTTGGATTCAATGGAAGATCCCTGGGCTGATGACGATGAGATAGAGGAAAAAATGCGTCTGAGAATCTACCAGGGAATTTTAGAAGAGCAGGAGAAGAGAAGGAAGAAAGTTTCCTGGGTACATAGAGCGGGGAAATATGTGGCGATGGTAGCGATTACAGTGATCGCTATTTTTAGTGTGAGTATGACCAGTCAAGCTAATAGACAGAGATTTCTTAGAAGTGTTAGCTATATAGTTGGTAGAAATGAAGTGGTTGAGATTAGTAATACGGACAATTTAGACAGTGATGATATGGAAGAGGAGCAGGCATTGGCTGAGGTAGAAGAAAAATTGTCATGCGAACAGCCAGTTTTTATGTATCGGCCTAAAAAATTTGAATTGAAAACATATATTATTTACGATGAAGCAGGAATAGCATTAATAGAATATAAATATCAGGATCAGATAATGTTTCTTTATATTTCTAAAAATGAGAATGAATTGATAAGCAATACATTTTATCAAGGTGATATAAAAGAGAAATTTAATGTTAGTACAGATCAAATTAATATAGAAGTAACAAAAAGGGAAGATAAAGGTGATGAAAGACCTGCATATGATGGAAGATGGATTTATAATAACTGTTATTACAGTATAAGTGGAAAAATAGATAAAGAGGAATTTGTGACTTTTTTAAAAAATATTCGTTTTTGATGATATTTTTTTAGAGTTTTTACGTATTCTTATTGGAAGGTAAGAAAAGAAATAAAGGAAAGGGGAGGAACAGTGAAACAAAAGATACTAAAGAGATTGAGTATTGGTGTACTTGCTGCGTTTTGTACTGTGAGTTGTTTTTCTATCACGACAGTTAAGGCGTCCAGTTTGATGGAGAAAGTTGAAGAAAGGACAGACGAAGAGACGGATGCTACTAGTGCGACAGATACCAGTAGCCCTAGGACTAGAGCGAATCATTTGAATTTTGGTACAGTTCAGATAAATAAATTGGCGAATAACCAATGCAATGTTCTAGGCGTCGTTCAAGCATTTCATGACTGCGATAAATTGTATTTAGATATGTCTTTAGAGCAAAAGTCGGGTGGTAGCTATAGTAGTTATAAAGTGTGGAATTTTACAGGACTTAACACGTCGCTTTTGTCTAAGAGCATAAATGTTCTAGTACCTAAAAACCATTATTATCGCCTAAAAGGATATCATGCAGCACAGGACGGCGGCACAAAAGAGTCAACAACCACTCTGACCAAGGGTGTCTGGATTGGTGATTGATTCAGAAGAAATTTAATATTGAAAAATAACGCTACTGAATTTGAAAAGTAGGACAACTGAATACCGGAACATGGACAAGTGTTGTAATAAATAAATTTCTTACTCTTCCGTTTACAAACGAGAGAAATGTTCGGAAAGAAAAGAGAACGGAAAGGCCCGTAGAAGGCTGTTTTCTTACATCACGTATTGACATGGACCTATCTGAACGATCTCGGATAGGTTCTTTTGGTTTTATCAGAGAGAGGTTGAGAAATTGAAAAAATGAGAGCAAGATATTTTAGAATGCGTTTTGGCAATAACGGAAAAGGAATTTATCACACACTCGCGTACAGAGATGAGTTTGAAAAAGCGAGTGTACATTTAGCCTACATAGGTGAGGGTGGTCAGGAGGGACTTGCCATACGGTATCCAATGGATGTTCTGGTGGTAGCTGATCTGGAAGATGAGACACTCAGGCAGGTAGAAGAGCTGCTGGAAAAACATGAAGTCAGACAGATGTACCTGCCGGCTGGGACGGAAAGTCTGGTCATATCAAAGCAGCTTGCTGCAAAGGCAGGGAAACTGCAATTTTTGAGAGAAGGAGAGTCCCATGAATGGAGAACCGGACTGTGGGAGTTTCACATCAGGAACCTGGGAAATAGCTTAAGTCTGTATCATGGTTATACTGGGACAAAAGCGTTGGGAGAAGACTGTGCATTTGCGGGAAAAATTTATGACCCAGAAGATCATTGTTCTCCCTGCCTGATAGAAGAGAAAGACTTCTGTGGTTTTGGCTGTTTGCATCGGCGGGATTTTCAAACGTTAAAGGCTCATCTTGACAAGAAATTCGAAGGTTATCGCACAGGAACGCTTTTGCTGGGAAAAGGCGTTTTTGATGGAAATGTGAAAGAACTGCTTGATAATATGAACGGATTTAAAGAACGCATTCGAATAATTCAACTCCCGGCACATATACAATGCTGGGAAAAAGAACTGCTCAATCTGGCTCCTGAAAAGGAGATTCAATATTATGTGGGACACTCAGCATATTCCTCTGAGGTTCCAGGCGATATTGCCTCTCACAGTGGGTATTGCCACTTTGTACCTGTGGACTTGGAGAGTGGTTTATGTCTGTCCGGTTATTTTATACCGTTTCTTACGAAAAAAGATTGTTAATTTCCCTCTGAATTGTGTATAATAAAAGGAGAAAACTAGGAAGACTTGGCTGCAATTTGAGAAGGAAGGGATAATTGGATGAAAATAACATTTATCGGCGCCACCCATGAAGTGACAGGGAGCTGTTACTATTTGGAAGCAGCGGGGAAAAAGTTTTTGGTGGACTGTGGTATGGAGCAGGGGCCAGATTATTATGAGAATGTGGAGATTCCGGTAAATCTTGGAGAGGTAGATTTTCTGTTGCTGACCCATGCTCATATAGACCATTCTGGAAATATACCGGCGATTTACGCAAAAGGTTTTCAAGGACCTGTCTATGCCACGGAGGCGACCTGCGATCTGTGTGACATTATGCTCCGAGACAGTGCCCATATACAAATGTTTGAGGCAGAATGGAGAAACCGTAAGGGACGCCGAAGCGGAAAACCAGAATTTGTACCGGCCTATACTATGGAAGACGCTATGGGAGTTCTGAAAAATTTTGTAGGCTGTGAGTATGGTAAGATCATCCATCTCTCCGAGGGAATCAGAGTCCGATTTATCGACGCAGGACATTTGATGGGGTCAGCCAGTATCGAGATTTGGCTAAAAGAGGACGGGAAAGAAGAGAAAATTGTATTTTCAGGAGACATTGGAAATACAGAACAACCATTGATTAAAGACCCTACTTATCTGGAAGAAGCAGACTATGTGGTAATGGAATCTACCTATGGAGACCGAAATCACGGGGAACGTCCAGACTATGTGAAGTCATTGGCAGAGATTATTCAGAGGACCTTTGATCGGGGCGGCAATGTGGTGATTCCATCCTTTGCAGTGGGAAGAACCCAGGAGATGCTTTATTTTATCCGGCAGATCAAGGAAGACCGCTTAGTCCAGGGACATGAGAATTTTCCAGTCTATGTGGATAGTCCTTTGGCAAATGAGGCTACGACCATATTTGCAGAGCATTATCTGGATTGTTATGACGAGGAAGCCACAGAATTGATTCAAAGAGGAATCAATCCGATTGGATTTTCTGGTCTTAAAGTATCTATAACCAGTGACGATTCAAAAGGGATTAATTTCGATGAGAGCTGTAAAGTTATCATCTCAGCCAGTGGAATGTGTGACGCAGGAAGAATCAAGCATCACTTAAAGCATAATTTGTGGAACCCTAAGTCTACGATTTTGTTTGTGGGCTATCAGGCAGTGGGAACCCTAGGAAGAGCGCTCGTGGAAGGCGCTTCTGAGGTGAAACTGTTCGGAGAGGAGATTCAGGTGAACGCTCAGATTTGTGTGTTGCCAGGCATTAGCGGACATGCGGACAACGAAGGTTTGATGAGATGGGCGTCATCGTTCCGGCAAAAGCCTAAGAAAGTCTTTGTGACACATGGGGAAGATAAGGTGACAGAATTGTTTGCCCAAAGGCTGCGAGAAGAGCTAGGATATGACACTATGGCTCCGTTTAGTGGAACAGTTTATGATTTGGCCAATAATGTCTGCGAGTACCAGGCGGCTGGAATTCAGAAGAAGAAAGAGCAGGCCCATCAAGGCGGTTCGTCAGTATTTCAGAGATTGCTGGGACTTGGACAACGGTTGCTCACAGTTATACGCAGGAACGAAGGTGTGGCGAACAAAGATCTGGAGAAATTTGCTCGGGAAGTACAGTCTCTGTGTGATAAGTGGGATCGATAAGACAGTAAGATATGACATATTTATATTTACAGGATTTCACAGATCGCTGTGCAGTTGGGAAACCATAAGATAAATCTGAAAGGATTTAGATAGAGTATTCTCAACTGTACAGCGGCTTTTTATGTTATGGAAAAGACCTTGTCACACTGATGCGTGAAATTTACTTAATTCTGCTCAGTGGCGGCTTTCAGAGCGTTTGCCAGCTGATCTGGGCAGGATGTACCGCGGAAACCACAATGGATGCCTTCTAATCTTTTGATTACTTCTTGAACCTCCATTCCATCCACCAGTCTGGCGACTCCTTTTGTATTACCGTCACAGCCTCCCACGAAGTTGACGTTGAAGACTTTACCGTCTTTGATTTCGAACTTGATTTTTTGGGAACAGACGCCCTTTGTCTTGTATTCCATATCTAACCTCCTGATAAATGATGCAGGTTTACTAGGACCTGACATGTTTCAATATATTCTCATCATATGAGAGATTTATATCATAGACAGTATAGCAGAGAGCAAGGAAAATAGGTAGAGAAAATGTGGAAAAACTTTTCTGAGAGAGAGAGTTTTGGTATAATTAAAGAAGCAAATCGGGAGGGAAAATATTTTTGCCGGTTTCGGACAGATTATGAAAAGAGAGGAAGATAGATATGGATTGTATAGGAATCATCGGGGCGATGGAAGAAGAAGTTGCCGCTTTAAAAGAAAAGATGGAACAGGTGGAAGTGACAAAGAAAGCATCGATGGAGTTTTACAGAGGTGTTTTGGAAGGAAAAAAAGCTGTGGTCGTGCGCTCAGGAATTGGCAAGGTTAACGCTGCGGTTTGCACACAGATTCTGATCGATGATTTCCATGTTGAGGGAGTTATCAACACTGGAATTGCCGGATCTTTGAAAAATGAGATCAATATTGGAGACATTGTGCTCTCTACAGATGTGGTCCATCACGATGTGGATGCTAAGGACTTTGGTTATGAGAGAGGGCAAGTTCCACGTATGGAGGTGTTTTCTTTTCCAGCAAATGAGAGGATGCTTTCTCTGGGAGAAAAAGTGTGCCGGGAAGTCAATCCTGAGATACAGGTTTTCCGGGGGCGTGTGACTAGTGGAGATCAGTTTATATCAGACAAAAAGGTCAAAGATCAAATTACGGAGACTTTTCAGGGGTATTGTGTGGAGATGGAGGGAGCAGCGATTGCACAGACCGCATGGCTGAACAAAGTTCCATTTTTAATCGCCAGAGCGATTTCAGATAAGGCAGATGACAGTGCGACGGTGGATTATCCTGTATTCGAGAGACAAGCAATTGATCATTGTGTCAAATTGACACAGAATATGATGAAATATCTGTAAAGCAGCGGTTTTTTGAATAATTTGACGAACGATTTTTATTTCCTTGAAGGGGTATATGAGCTATAATGAGTCTAACCTAAACTTTCTCCGATAGAAAATCCTTGAAGGGAGTTTGGAGGGAGCTTTAATACCAAAGGAGGATGTTATGTTACACAAGCTCATGGACTTGCACGTATTTTTCTACGGCATGGTAGCGTCGGGGGTTGTGGGCGCCCTGGAAATGTTCATCGTTCACCTTACTTACAGAAGAAGACTGAAAAATACCAGCCACTTATCTAACCTGAAAGAGAAGTGGCTGAATTTATGGAAAAGCAGAGATCATCTCTCTCGGCGGATGAATCTCTGGGTGTGGTATCCTTCTCTATTCTGTGTCTTTTTCATGGGGGCCCAAGTGCTCTTAGCGTCTAAGTTGTCCATAGAGGAGGGAGTTTCTTTGCTCTACTTCTATATGGGAGTGGGAATTCCGATGTGCCTGTTGCTGTTGAGGCAGGTCCTGGATTTTTCTTATAAGGAGGAGCTGCTTGTGGATTCGTTGGCGGACTACATTGACCAAGGACGCACCAAACTGGAACAGAGTCCTGTCACAGTGACGAATACTGTAATGCAGGACGAAATGGTTGATCAGATCGCCAGGAGTATTCGAGAGACAGCTGCAGCCGGAAGCCGTTTCAGTAAACTTTTGACGCCTGAGGAGGAAGAATTGATGCGGGAAGTGATACGGGAATTCATGGAACAGTAAGAAGGTTTGCTCTTATCAGGGGCATGGCTGAGGCGTTACGGAGATTTTGGAAAAACCCGTGGAATCTCTTGCAAAAAAGTGGTAATTTGCTATACTTATTAATGAATAGGATTCGGGTGTCAAAGCCGAAATCCAAATAGAAAAAAGGAGCGACGTAAGATGAATAAAGTTACACTTGATTATTCGAAAGCAGGTTGTTTTATTGCTGACCATGAGATCGAATCTATGAAGACGCTCGCACAGGCTGCAAAAGAGACTCTGGTGTCCAAAAGCGGTGCTGGCAATGACTTTTTAGGATGGGTTGATTTGCCGGTGGATTACGATAAAGAAGAGTTTGACAGAATTAAGGTGGCGGCGAAGAGAATCCAGGAGGACTCAGAAGTACTCTTGGTTATCGGAATCGGGGGTTCCTATCTGGGTGCGAGAGCGGCTATCGAATTTTTGAGACACAGTTTCTACAACAATGTCTCAAAGGAGACACGCAAGACTCCGGAGATTTACTATGTTGGAAACAGTATCAGCAGTCGTTACATCAAAGGACTGATTGATGTTGTGGGAGACCGTGATTTCTCAGTCAATATTATTTCCAAATCTGGAACTACCACAGAGCCTGCTATTGCGTTCCGGGTATTTAAAGAGATTTTGGAGAAAAAATACGGCAAGGAGGCAGCGGCGAAGAGAATCTACGCAACCACAGATAAAGCTCGTGGAGCGTTGAAGACAGTTGCCGATGAGGAAGGATATGAGACTTTTGTTGTCCCAGACGATGTGGGAGGACGGTTTTCTGTTTTGACAGCAGTCGGACTTTTGCCTATCGCAGTCAGCGGTGCTGATATTGATAAGCTGATGGAAGGTGCGGCGGCAGGCAGAGAGCTCGCATTAAATGCTCCTTTTGAAGAAAATGACGCTGTGAAATACGCGGCGGTTCGTAATATTCTTCTGCGCAAAGGTAAGAGCGTGGAGGTTTTAGCAAATTATGAGCCAAGCCTTCACTATGTGAATGAGTGGTGGAAGCAGTTATATGGCGAGAGTGAGGGAAAAGACCAGAAGGGTATCTTCCCGGCGGCAGTCGATCTGACTACAGATTTGCATTCCATGGGGCAGTTTATCCAGGATGGAGCCAGAATTATGTTTGAGACCGTTCTGAATGTGGAGGAGTCCTCTGATCAGATCATCATCAATGAGGAAGCTGTGGACTTGGACGGGCTGAATTACCTGGCAGGCAAGGATGTGGATTTTGTCAATAAGAGTGCAATGAACGGTACGATTCTGGCTCACACAGACGGGCAGGTTCCGAATTTGCGTGTAGATATTCCACAGCAGAATGAGTATTATCTCGGACAGCTATTCTATTTCTTCGAATTTGCCTGCGGAGTCAGTGGATATCTCCTGGGAGTGAATCCGTTTAATCAGCCAGGCGTCGAGAGCTATAAGAGCAATATGTTCGCCCTGCTGGGAAAACCGGGCTATGAGTCTGAGAGAGAAAAGTTGTTGAAGAGATTATAATTGAGTGAACAGCAGGAGGGAGAAGCTTGCTGTGATATTACGGCGGATAGGGGAGAGTTTTCCCTATCCGATTCATAAAGAAAACGCGCTCACAGCGCGTTTTCTTGTATGTATGTGTGTATGTAATTGTATATGGTTGTTTTCGTTAATTAAGCAAGTGCTTTTCCAAGAGCCACGCAGGCATCGTTCGTTTCATCATCCGGCTCTTCGTTGCAGATTACGGATTCGCATGCCAGAACGGCACCGTCATTTTTGCAGGTATCTTCCCAAGTGCGCATCCATTCGCCGTCTCCCCATCCGTAAGAACCAAACAGAGCAATTTTTTTATCTTTTAATGCAGATTCGCAGGAGGTGAACATTGGTTCAAATTCTGTGTCTTCTAATTCCTCTTCTCCCATGGAAGGGCATCCAAAAGCGATCGCGTCGTATTCGCCTACCTTGTCAACAGAGAATTCAGTCGCGGTGAATAAAGTAACCTCAGCACCGGCAGCTTTTGCGCCTTCTACAACTTTTTCTGCCATCATCTCTGTGTTGCCAGTGCCGCTCCAATAAACAACTGCAATTTTACTCATTGTATTTATACCTCTCTTTTTTTGATTTATGTCAGGCAGTCAGTCGTTTAGGTTTCGGGGGATATCCGAGACCATCAGGCGACGGTGAGCTGCAAAACACTGCGTTTTCCTTGTAAAAACAGCCGCAGATAGACATCTTTGCATTTTTTGAATTGAGAAAATAGCTTCATAGTCTCACATTCGTTACAGTAGACCTTCCAACAGCCACTGCACTTGCTGTTTTTTCCAGCATTTTCTATAAAACCGATCACATCATCTAAAGGATACCCCAGAAACAGTCCGATTTCGTGGGGAAATACCTCGCTTTTTGCAAACTTAGATTTTAAAACCTCAATTCCATATTCCGCTGTGAATTCCTTGTATCCATATTGCTGAAGAAATTCCGGAACCCCTCTTCTTTTCAGATCAGCGTTTAGTTTCTCCGGGCGATAAACGTAAAGCAGTGCTTTTTGATTTCGGTTTCTCAAAATAGTGATGGATACACCTTTCGGCTGGAATTTTTTATTCCAGTCTTCTATATACTGAGTGACTTCTTCACTGGAATGATATGTAAAAGTGAACAGATTCGCTGTCTTAATTGAAGCTAAGGTAGGAGAGCAGTGCTCTACCAGATAACGTTCTAACATGAGAAACACCTGCTTTCTTCATTAATTTGGAGAAAATTTCTCTTGGAGATGGCTAATTCCGTGCTTAATTTGGTTGGAGGAAAGCACGGAACGCCATTTAGGGGATAAGGGTTTCTAAAAATGAGTCCTGTGTGTACTTAGGGATAATACACGTGAGGACAACAAGTTTAGTTAGTAAAAGCTAACTAAACTGCGATAAAAAATGCGGCATAGTTGCCTGTGATTATTAAGTTAGCTATCACTAACTGAATACAGATTAACATACTCTTACAGCGATGTCAATAGGTTCTTATAAATTTTTTAATCTTCCTGCAACTATTCAGCCATGCGACGGATAAGAGCAAAATCCGGAGCAAGTTTGCTTGCAGAGGAGTTTTGCTCTGATCAGGCATATGGCGTTTAGCCATATATGCAGCGATATAAGCTGCGCAGCAGCTAATTCGAGCTGTTATGGCTGAATAGTTACATCTTCCTCAATTACTTCGATTTCCAAATAATCAAAGTCCACATGTTCAATAAAGTTGTCTTGATAGAATCTGGTTTTGTCGTGGTATTTAAAGTCTTGGATATTTTTGTCTAACCAGATAGGTTTTTCTAGATCAAGCTCATAGCAGATTTCCTCTAAGCATTGGAAAACCTTGTGTGTTCTGGTATCTTCTTTATCGTTGCAGGAGACGGTGTCTCTGAGAAGACGATTGGATTTAAACAGCTTGCCCCATAGACGAAACATGGTGGAACCTTCCTTTCTTCCTTTTATGCGATTAAGGGAATTTGGCATTTTCGGTGGCTTATCCCATTAGAGTTATCAGGATTATACAATATGGAGACGAAATGCGCAATTAGCTTGGTAAATGAAATATAATTTGAAACTTTTCTGGAAATCGACTATAATAATGCAGAGATAATATAGAGGGATTCTCGTGTAATAGAGAAGACGTTTTTACGCGAAAGCGTGAAAGTTTTCTCCTATTACACAAACGCTCCGCTACGGATGCGCACTCGCACAAGAGGTAGTTGCTACAGGCGGAGAATCCTGTGAGACAGGATTCTTTTTATGAATTTGAGCGTAGAGATTCCGAGAGTACGCATAGAATATAAGGAGGACAGAGTATGAAGCTATATGATAAGGGCGTCTATTTGGTGAATGGCCTTAAGATTGTGGAGGAAGGCCAGGAGCAGTTGCCGCTTTCAAAGGAAGAGGCGTCAAAGAATACTATAGCCTATGGGATACTGAAGGATCACAATACTTCTGGCAATATGGAAAAATTGCAGATCAAATTTGACAAACTGACCTCCCACGATATTACTTTTGTGGGAATCATACAGACAGCCCGTGCGTCAGGGTTGGAGAAATTTCCAGTGCCCTATGTGTTGACGAACTGCCACAATTCTCTGTGTGCGGTGGGTGGCACCATTAATGAAGACGATCACATGTTTGGTCTGACATGTGCGAAAAAATACGGTGGTGTCTACGTTCCGCCCCATCAGGCTGTAATTCATCAGTATGCTCGGGAGATGCTGGCCGGTGGCGGAAAAATGATTCTGGGTTCTGACAGTCATACTCGGTATGGGGCTCTTGGAACAATGGCCATGGGCGAAGGTGGCCCTGAGCTGGTGAAACAACTTCTGTCTCAGACTTACGATATCAATATGCCAGGCGTGGTAGCAGTATACCTGAAAGGTTGTCCGAGACCGGGCGTTGGTCCCCAGGACGTGGCTTTGGCAATTATCGGAGAAGTATTTGCCAACGGCTACGTGAAAAATAAAGTCATGGAGTTTGTTGGGCCAGGCGTCGAGAATTTGAGTGCAGATTTCAGAATAGGTATTGATGTCATGACTACGGAAACGACCTGCCTGTCCTCCATCTGGAAGACGGATGCCAAGATTGAGGAGTTCTACGCAATTCATGGCAGAAGTGAGGACTATAAGGAATTGAAGCCGGGTGATGTGGCCTACTATGATGGAATGATTGAGATTGATTTAGATGAAATTAAACCAATGATTGCTATGCCGTTCCATCCTTCGAATACCTATACGATTGATGAGCTAAAGGCGAATCTGTTGGATATTTTGGATGATGTGGAAAAGAAAGCTCAGGTGAGCTTGGACGGAAAGATTGACTTTTCTCTGAGAGAAAAAGTAGTAGATGGCAAGCTCTATGTGGATCAGGGCATTATTGCTGGATGTGCCGGCGGTGGTTTTGAGAACATCTGTGCGGCAGCGGATATTCTCAAAGGTAGCAGCATCGGCTATGACGCATTTACTTTGAGCGTATATCCAGCAAGTACTCCAATTTATATGGAACTGGCGAAAAACGGAACGCTGGCTGTTCTTCTGGAAACCGGAGCAGTTGTTAAGACTGCATTTTGCGGTCCGTGTTTCGGAGCGGGCGATACACCGGCGAACAATGCTTTCAGCATTCGTCATACCACCAGAAACTTCCCGAATCGTGAAGGCTCAAAAATTCAAAACGGACAGATATCGTCTGTTGCTCTCATGGATGCGCGTTCTATTGCCGCTACGGCAGCAAACAAAGGTTTCCTTACATCTGCTGAAGAATATACAGGAGGATATACAAATCCTAAATATTATTTTGATAAAACGATCTACGAAAACCGTGTCTTTGACAGCAAGGGCATAGCAGACCCATCTGTGGAGATTCAGTTTGGCCCGAACATTAAAGACTGGCCGAAGATGCCGGCTTTGGCCGAGAATTTGATTCTGAAAGTCGTGTCGGAGATTCATGATCCTGTAACTACGACGGACGAGCTGATTCCGTCAGGAGAGACTTCTTCCTTCCGGTCGAATCCTCTAGGACTGGCTGAATTTACCTTGTCTAGAAAGGACCCAGCCTACGTGGGAAGAGCAAAAGAAGTGAAGGTGGCACAGGAGGCCATCGACGCCGGAGAATGTCCGGTGAAAGTACTTCCAGAGTTGACAGAGGTTCTGGATAAAATTGATGACAAATTCCCTGGAATAAAGGAAGGAGATTACGGTGTTGGTAGCACGATTTTTGCGGTGAAGCCGGGAGACGGCTCTGCCCGTGAGCAGGCTGCGTCCTGCCAGAAGGTGCTGGGCGGCTGGGCGAACATTGCCAATGAGTACGCCACAAAGCGTTACCGTTCGAATTTGATTAACTGGGGGATGCTGCCATTCCTGATTCCGGAAGGAGAGCTGCCGTTTAAGAATGGGGATTACCTGTATGTGCCGGGAATCCGCAAAGCTGTGGAAGAGAAATCAGAAGTAATCACCGTGTATACAGTGGGAGAGAGTGGACTTAAAGAGTTCACGGTTACATTGGGTGAGCTGACAGATGACGAGAGAGAGATCATCCTGAAGGGATGTCTGATTAACTACAATCGCAGATAGTATAGAATGAGATCAGGCCCGTTTCATTAGCATGAAATCGGGCCTGTGAATTTTTCGGAACTATTCTTGAATTTAAATTATCTGAAAAAATATAAAAATATAGAAAATTACCAGTAATAAAAAGAATAAAAATTCTGAAAATATTTAATTATAAAAAATATCAAAAAATGTATTGACAAATAAAGGGGACAGTGATATTATATGACCATACAAAGAAACAAGAAAGAAATTCATTCAATTCATAGTATATATAAATTACTAGAAACGAATGGTATTTAGAAGGAGGTATAGTCCAATGGGAACTTAAACAGATGATCATCAATATAAGAGTGGTAGGCAGCGGTTCCTGCGAGAAAGACCGGATACATAGAAGTAATTGAAGTCCAAGAAAAGGAAAACGTATCCAAGGTATTATAGAAGCTGTTCTTATATTGAATATTACCACAAAACTGATATAAAGGTTTTAGAATTTGTGTAAAGAAACATTTTCTAAAAAGATATAACTGCCTGACTAATAAATTATGGATTAGATGAAGGATGAGCAGAGAGCTCTCTTGGAAAAGTACATAATGAGAATCAAGATATTAGAAAGATAATGATCGCCAGAGAACAATGGCAATTTTCAAAGGAAAATGCGATATGGTATCTCTAGATCGCTTCAGAATAATTATCTGGAATTCTTATAAAGATGTAGTTTATAAATAACCAGTTAACCGTGATTAGGAAAAGACAGGTAAGATATCTTGAAATCCATAGGTATCCTCTGGGAGATCAGAAAAATGATAAAAATATTAATGTATAAAATAAAGCCCACATTTTATATATAAATGATTTTTAACATAGGTCATGATCTACATTAAGAGGACATATGAATTGAAACTTTACATCAGTGAATAACTGTCAAATGGTGGAAGTTATTCATAAAAGAAGGATCATAGAAAAGTACCTTAGAATGATACAAAAGAGATCAGGTTAAGATATTTATGAGGAAGATCCAAGTGATTTGTGATACGTGAATCACAAGTCGAAACTCTATAGAACTTTCTAAATAAATTGAATGATATGTATCATTTCATTTTATGAGCAGGAAATAAAAAGAAAGATTAACAATAGATAAATTGAATATGGAACAAGAAAATTAAATTACTTAATTTGATTGTAACCAAAGAAGGTTGATCTATACTTATTAAATCTTATTGATATCTTATATCAGAAGAAAATAAGAGTAATCTATCATTTGTACAGAGAAAGAAAAGAAGAGGATCGAAAAATTGAATAACGAAGAGTGTTAAGACGACCATCATAATTAAAAAGAATTGTGATGGTCGTCTTATTGTTTGCGTTGCGGCAATTTTGTGATATGATACATATCATTACAGAATAGCTGCCTGTATTCGGAGAGTGGCCGTTGAGAAAAGAGTAGGAGCAAGTGGAGAATGTTGAGAGAAGTAATCGTGTACGAAGATGAAGATTTGATTGTCTGTCATAAGCCGGCAGGCATGGCAGTCCAGAGTGCTGGGATTGGAAGGATGGATTTGGAGAGCGCGCTGAAGAATGAGCTGGCGATGAGAAATCCGGAAAAGCTGCCATATGTGGCGGTGATTCATCGACTGGACCAGCCGGTGGAGGGATTGGTGGTGTTCGCCAAGAATCCGAAAGCAGCGAGTGGACTAAGCAGTCAGTCAGCCAGAGGAGAGATGAAAAAATGTTATTTGGCAGTGGCGCAAGATGCCAAAGTGCCAGACAAGGAGCGGCTAGAGGACTGGCTGAGACGGGACGGGAGAAAAAATTACTCCATGGTTGTCCCAAAGAATACTTCTGGGAGTAAACGTGCGGTTTTAGAGTATAGACTTTTAAAACGGCAAAATGGTAAAATGCTGTTGCATATTCAACTGCTAACAGGGAGGCACCATCAAATACGGGTACAGATGGCGCACAGAGGGATGCCACTTTTGGGAGATCGAAAATACAACCCGGGAACGCAGAATGTGCATCTGGGATTGTGTGCTTGTGAGCTGAGCTTTACTCATCCTCTCAGCGGGGGAAAAATGGATTTTTGTATACAGCCAAGAGGCGAGGCTTTTCAGGGCTTTTTTGAATAAAGTTTTTGAAAACAGCCATACTAATGCACTGAGGTGCTGGTGTCTGAAATGAGCAGTGGGCACTTGGTCCAAAGCTGATTGGGCGTTAGCAGATGTGGAAAGTGTGGTGAGAGGATGAGCCTGGAAGTTAGAAGGAAGATCTGCGCGATTGGAATTGTAATAGGAGTATACCTGGGATTTCGGTATGTGGTGCCTGTTGCAGTTCCTTTTTTGATAGGTTGGCTTTTAGCTGTCTGGGTCTATCCGGCCGGGGAGTGGATAGAGAGAAAAATTCATCTCAAAAAAAGTTGGGCGGGTGCTGTGATTCTAGTGGGATTACTGACGCTTTTCTTGTTACTCCTATGGAAAGGAGGAATTCTGCTGTGGGAGCAGATTAAGTTGATCTTTTTGAATTTTCACAACCTATCTGACTGGGGGATGAGGATTCTAGATCAGTGCTGTCAGGCTGCGGAACAGGTCACGGGAATTAAAAAAGAGGTTAGCCGACAATTCATACTCACTCAGGCAGGTCAGATGCAGAGGAATCTCATGGAAAGTGTTACTCCGCAAAGCTTCTTGAAGCTTATTTCAGAGGCCGGAGAAATATTTTTGGTGGGGATGGGTTTTTTGATTACTTGGCTTTCTGGGATTTTATTCTTGCAGGAAATGGATAGTGTGAAAAGGAAGGTGAGGGAGTCCTCAGTATTAAGAGGAGTGAGGAGAATTGCGAGGCGGCTGAAAGAGACGACCATCACTTACTTGAAGGCACAACTGGTGATTATGGGAGTCATTGGTCTGATTTGTACGTTGGGATTTTGGCTGATGGGGAGCCCTTATTATCTGTTGTTTGGTGCTGGATTGGGAATTCTAGATGCTCTGCCTGTCATTGGAACGGGAACTTTTCTTTATCCAGCGGCTGTGTATTTCCTGTTGAAAAAGGAATTCTCTGTGGCTGTAGGGTGTGTGATTCTAGACTTGGTGACAAGTGTCGTCAGAGAGTTTTTAGAACCTAAGTTAATTGGAAGGAGGTTGGGGATTTCGCCAGTGATTGTTCTGGCAGCTGTATATTTTGGATTTTATTTGTACGGACCATGGGGTGTTCTTGCTGGGCCGCTGTCCCTGTCAGTGGCCTATGAAGTAGGAAAAGAATGGGACATCTGGGATTGAGCCATGAAAGCTGTTCAACCATACAACTCAAATTTGTAGCTGGCGCTGCTTTTTCGCTGCTGACGCAGCAAAATCCTCGCTTATGTCTGAGCGCTATATGTCTCAAACTGGAAGAATCTTCCTGCCAGCAAGCCTGCCTCGGATTCTGCCAGGCTAAGCCGCATGGCTGAACAGTAACAAAATGTAAGGTTTTTTCGTGAAAAAAGTGTAAAATCTCTGGACGAGGGAACGAAAAAGTGTATAATGATTGGAGAATAGAAACTGAACAAGTTTAACTAGAAGAGGCATATTTTCTGGAAGAACCAGAAGATTTTTGGGAGGAAGCCTATGAAGAGAAAGATTGCGGCTGTGTTTTTGACGGCTACGATGCTTGGATTGTTCAGCAGTTGTTCCCAATCCGTGTCAGGGGAATCCCAGGAGGCGATGGTTGACGCCGTACAGGAAGACACAGAAGAGCAGAGTGCCGAAGTGACAATGTCACCGGAAGAGAGTAGTATCTCTGATCGGTCAGAAGATGTAGATACATCGGCGCCAGTGGCGAAGGGAAGCCGTATAGCGGTGATTGCGAAGTCCACGAAGGATGAATATTGGAAAGCTGTCAAAGAAGGCATGAAAGATGCGGTAAGTGAGATAAATAAAGCTTACGGCTACAAAGATGAAGACAAAATTACAATGACTTTTGAAGGGCCAGATGATGAACAGAAGGTGACGGACCAGATCAACACCATTGATGCAGTGCTCTCGGAGAATCCTACTGTGCTGTGTCTGTCAGCGATTGATGCGGATTCCTGTGAAGCCCAGTTGGAGACGGCTCATGAAAACGGAATTCCTGTGGTTACGTTTGACTCGGGTTTAAACAGTGGTCTGCCAGATGGAATCTGTACTTCTGGAAACGGAAAAATTGGCAAGATTGCGGCGACAAAGTTAGCGGAAAAACTGGGCAGTCAAGGAAAGGTTGCCATTATAGCTCACAGTGAGTTGGGGCAGTCGTCAGTGACGCGCGTGACTGCGTTTCAGAAATTTATGAGAGATTTTCCGGGTATAGAGGTGTTAGACCCGGTCTATGACAGTGAAGGGCAAGAGTTGTCAGATGTGGTGCAGCAGCTTTTGGACACGAACAGCGATTTGGCGGGCATCTTTTGTACCAATGGCGCAGTTTCTGATGTAGTATTGGATTGTGTTCAGAACAGTAAACGTCAGGATATCGCGATTGTCGGAGTGGATGGAACCACCGCGCAGCAGGAGGCAGTTAAATCGGGCCGGGAAGTGGGATTTGTCGCACAGAACCCATATGAGATTGGCTACCAGACTATCCTGGAGGCTATCAAGGCGGCTGAGCCTGGAGACCTGGAAGATTCCGAGAAACATGTCTGGGTAAAAAGTCAGTGGATTGACAGCCAGAACATAAAAGAGTTTGAAAATACGAAATATCTGTTGTGAACACTTGTTGTTCATTGATTTTCGTTGTTAAAAAATAGACTTATAATTAGTAATGTATAAAAGTGCAGGGAATCGTAGAATAATCGACAGTTTCCTGCACTTTTGTATTATTTATCTACAAAACGTCGAGGATTTCCAGAGGTTTGTTTTATGTTAAAATGTATAAAAAATTCTTTGTATAATGGGAATATATATAAAAAATGCTGGAAACACGTTGCTTTATCATATGATTTATGATAAAATTTTATCTATATGGATAAAGGTGGTGATCAGATGATTCAAGAAACTATTAATGTTGTAAAAGAGACGGAGGAAAAGGCGGAAAAGATTGTAAAGGATGCACGGCAGCAGGCGGATGCCATGGTGGCAAAAGCTAAAGAAGATGCCAAGCTTTTTAAAGAGGCTCAGCTTAAGAGCTTGAGAGAGGATGCAGCGTCGAAGATGGAGGCTGCGAAGGAAGAAGCAGAAGCTGAGCAGGAGAAGGCGCTGCGGGGAGTGCAAGAGGAGATTGCTGCACTTAGGGAGAAGGCGGCGCAGAAAGAATCACAGGCCGTTGAGGCCGTGATCGCGAACCTGTACTAGAAGACAGGAAGGTAAAATATTTGGTAAAGGAGGTATGTGGGTATGGCAGTATTGCAGATGCAACGATTTAGTATCTGCGCTATGAAGAAAAACAGAAAGGCCATATTAGAAGAACTCCAGGCATTGGGAATCATGGAAATTGACACATCCATTGTTGAAGATGCGGCGCTTCGCAAAGCGAACACTTTAGAAGTGCGGCAAGGCTTTGACAAAAAGGCGGTTCAAATCGATCATGCTTTAGAGATCCTTCAGGAATATGCACCGGAAAAGACTTCTATGTTTTCTTCATTGGAAGGAAGAGCTCTGGTGGAGAAGAGTGAGTATGATCAAATCACGGAGGGCAAAGACAAAGTCTTAGAGAGTGCAAATGAACTGCTGACTCTGAAAAAACAGTTGACTGAGAATAAAGCGAAAGCAGTCAAGGTGGAAAATCAGATAGAATCGTTGGAGCCTTGGCTGTCGCTGGATATCCCGATGGGATATCAGGGAACTAAATTTACGGCTGTGTTAATTGGAAGTTTCGGCGGTCAGCTGACTCTGGAGCAGATCTATGAGAGACTGGCTCAGGAAGCTCCTGAGTTGGAAGCAATGGATATTCAGGTGATTTCTTCAGATCAGGACCAGACCTGTGTGACAGTGTTCTGCTTGAGAGATCAGGCGACGAAAATGGAGGAGGCTCTGCGGTCGATGGGATTTTCAAAGCCATCGATGGTGACTGATGAGATTCCATCCAAGCAGAAAGAAAAACTGGAACAGGAAGTTAAAAATCTGGAACAGGAAAACGCAGGGATTGAAAAACAGATTCAAAGCTATGCCGAGAGTAGACAGAAGCTTAAGATAGTCTCAGACTATTTCCGGGCTAGAGCTCAGAAATATGAAGTGTTGGGAGAAGTCTTGCAGTCTCGTCAGACATTTCTGATCAGTGGTTATGTACCGGAAAAGGATACGGCAGCTCTTCAGAAGCATATGGAAGAGAAATATGACCTTGTCGTAGATGTGGAAACACCGGACCCGGAGGAAGCCCCGGTTCTGCTGAAAAATAATAAGATAGCAGGATCCGTGGAGGGTGTGTTGGCTTCTTATGGTCTGCCAAAAGCGGGAGAGATTGACCCGTCAGCGATCATGTCCTTTTTCTATATCGTGTTTTTCGGACTTATGCTTTCAGACGCAGCATACGGAGTTTTGGTGTTTATCGCCTGTGCGGTGATTATAAAAAAATTCCCCAGGATGGAAGAGGGGATGCAAAAGGCGATTCGAATGTTTATGTACTGTGGACTCTCTACAGTATTTTGGGGACTGATGTTTGGCGGTATTTTTGGGGACGCTGTCACCGTGGTTGCCAGAGTATTCTTTGGAAAAGAAATTGTTGTTCCGGCACTGTGGTTTGTTCCTTTGGAAGAGCCGATGACCCTGCTGATGTTCTGTATGTTGTTTGGAATTATCCACCTGTTCGTGGGATTGGGAATCAAAGGATATCTGTGTATTAAGAACAAACAGTATTTGGATTTCTTCTGCGATGTGGTTTTGTGGTATTTGTTCCTGATCGGATTGATTCTGATGCTTCTTCCCAGTAAGATTTTTGCATCAATGTCGCCGATAGCGATTGTGTTCCCACCAGCTTTGCAGATGTTGGCGAAGGTGCTGGCGATTGTGGGAGCAGTCGGTCTGCTTCTAATGTCTGGACGTGCCAACAAAAACCCTGCTCTCCGGATTGCTCTGGGAGCATATGACCTGTATAATATCACGGGCTGGCTAAGTGACGTACTGTCCTATTCACGTCTGTTGGCGCTGGGACTTGCCACAGGAGTTATTGCTTCCGTAGTCAATCAGATGGGAAGCATGATGGGTAAGGGAATTATCGGAGCAATATTTTTTATCATCGTCTTTATCGTTGGCCATGCCATGAATATGGCCATTAATCTTTTGGGTGCCTATGTGCACACCAACCGTCTTCAGTTCGTGGAATTTTTTGGTAAATTCTATGAAGGCGGAGGAAGACCTTTCCAACCATTCAAAGCGAAAACAAAATATGTTGATGTTAAGGAGGAAACAAGTTTATGAATCAATTAGGTTTAGTATACGCATTGTTAGGTGCAGCAGTCGCAGTATTTTTAGCAGGTGCAGGTTCCGCAATTGGTGTAGGTATTGCCGGACGCGCGGCCTCTGGTGTTGTCAGTGAAGACCCAAGTAAATTCGCAAAGGTTCTGATTATGCAGCTTCTGCCTGGTACACAGGGTATTTATGGTCTGCTGGTTGGATTTATCACTCTGTCGCAGATCGGTCTGTTGGGCGGAAATCCAGCGAACTTAGACCCGAAGACAGGCCTTTTGATTCTGGCAGCTTGTCTACCGATTGGTATCGTTGGACTGATCTCCGGCAAAGCTCAGGGACAGACTTCTGCGGCTGCTATCGGTATCGTAGCGAAAAAACCAGAGCAGTTCGGTAAAGCGATGCTGTTCCCGGCGATGGTTGAGACCTACGCAATCCTTGCTCTTTTGATTTCTATTCTGGCTGTTACAGCAATCCCAATGCCGTAATTGCAGCGTGATAATCAATCAGTAGTAAAATAAAGGAGAGCGGAAAATGACTGGATTAGATAAGATGATTAACCAAATCCTTGATGAAGCGAACAGTTCCGCTGAAAAGATTCTCGAAGATGCCAGAACTTCCGCAGAGAAGATTATGGACGAAGCCAGGGAAGAAGTAAAGAATATGCAGAAGGATTCTGAGAAGAAGACGGAAGCAGAAATTCGCAATTACAAAGACAGAGTTATTTCTTCATCAGACTTACGGCGTAGAACTTCTCTTTTGGAGGCAAAGCAGGAGTTGATTACTGCTGTTGTGGATAGGGCATATGCAGTATTTGTGCAGAAATCTGGGGATGAATATTTTCAGATTATTCGAGAGATGCTGAAAAAGTATGCGCTTCCTCAAAGTGGAGAAATTTTTTTCTCACAGCGTGACTTGGAACAGATGCCTGCGGGTTTTGAGCAGGAAATCCAGGAGATCGCGGCATCTGTGGGCGGTATGTTGAGTCTGTCCAAAGAGGCGAAAAACTTGGATGGCGGTTTTATTCTGGCTTATGGTGGAATTGAAGAGAACTGTTCTTTCAAGGCGATGTTTGCATCCAGGAAGGATGAATTGCAGGATCAGGTGCAAAGAGTATTATTTTCATAAAAGCGCAAATCCGCGAAAAGGAGGTATACACCTATGTATGACGAGCAATACACCTACGCGGTAGCGCGAATCCGTGCGAGGGAGACAACCCTGTTTTCTCAGGCCACGATCGATCAGCTTATGGCATGTAAAGATGAGGCACAGTGTTTGCAATTTCTGATTGACAAGGGCTGGGGGGATATGGACACTCCCGTGAATGCAGAGGCAATTTTGACCCGGGAGAGGGAGAAAACCTGGGAATTGATGCGGGAACTGGTAGACGACATGTCGGTGTTTGATGTGCTCACCTACTCAAATCTATTCCATAATCTTAAGGCGGCGATCAAGGAAGTCGCCACGGAGGAGAAGAATCCCAATATTTTCTTCAATGACTGCGCGATCAGTGGAGAAGAAATGATGGAGATTATATCTGAGAAGAATTTCTCCAAACTGCCGGAGAGCATGTCTCGGGTAGCGGAAGAGGCCTATGAGACTTTTCTGCACACGAGAGATGGTCAGCTTTGTGACATTATGGTTGACAAAGCAGCCTTAGAGGCCATCTACGAGGCCGGTAAACGGTCTGATGCTGAGATTATCCGTGACTATGCAGAGTCTACGGTGGCTGTGGCAGATATCAAAATTGCAGTGCGTTCACAAAAAACCGCGAAAACAATGGAATTTATGAAAAGAGCAATGGCAGAATGTGATTCCATCAGTGTAGACCAACTGTCTCGTGCGGCACTCAGCGGTATGGACGCGACTCAGGAGTATTTAAGCGGAACGGTATATGCTGAAGGTGCACAAGCTCTGGCGGAATCAGCCTCTGCTTTTGAGCGTTGGTGTGATAACCGGATTATCCAGACAATCCACCCGCAGCTATATAATCCATTTACAATTGGACCTCTTGTGGCTTATATCTTAGCCAGAGAGAATGAGATAAAGACAGTCAGGATTATTCTGACTGGAAAGCTGAATCAGTTATCGGATGAATTTATCCGGGAAAGGATAAGGGAAATGTATGTATAAGATTGCAGTGATCGGCGAGTATGACAGCATTTATGGGTTCGCTGCGCTGGGTCTGGATACTTTTCCTGTGTCAGACCCTGATGAAGCGAAACAGAAACTGCATAAGCTGGCGGAAGGAGCTTACGCAGTGATTTATATCACAGAAGCTCTTGCGGCTGTGCTGGAGCATGAAGTAGAGAAATATCGAGAAGAGATTCTGCCGGCAATTATTCAGATACCGGGAGTGTCAGGGAATACCGGCGCAGGAGTGGCCGGAGTCAAGAAATCCGTGGAGCAGGCAGTCGGCTCAGATATTCTCTTTGGAGATAATTAGAAGGACTGAGAACCTGTCTTCAAAATTGAGACAGGAAAATTAGGAAAGTGGGTGATTTGTTCAAATGAGCAAAGGAACGATAAAGAAGGTGGCAGGACCTCTGGTTATCGCTGAGGGTATGAGAGATGCCAACATGTACGACGTGGTGCGTGTTAGTAATCAGCGATTGATCGGTGAGATCATCGAGATGCACGGCGACCAGGCTTCCATTCAGGTATATGAGGAGACTTCTGGTCTTGGACCTGGCGAACCGGTGGAATCCACCGAAATGCCACTGTCCGTAGAACTGGGACCTGGATTGATTTCCAGTATCTATGATGGTATTCAACGTCCTCTGGACGACATTATGAAGGCGACCAACAGCAACAATCTGAAGCGTGGTGTGGAGGTTGCGTCTCTGAAACGTGATAAGAAATGGAACTTCGTGCCAGTTGCGAAACCAGGCGACGAAGTGGCCGGCGGTGATGTTCTGGGAACCGTACAGGAGACTGTGCTGGTTCAGCAGAAGATCATGGTTCCGCCGAATATGAAAGGTAAGGTAAAAGACATCAAAGCCGGAGAATTTACGGTGGATGATGTAGTTGTAATTTTAGAGACGGAAGATGGAGACAAAGAGCTGACTATGGCTCAGAAATGGCCAGTTCGTGTAGGACGCCCTTATCAGAAAAAACTTCCTCCGAAGGTTCCGCTGGTGACTGGACAGAGAGTAGTCGATACCATGTTCCCCATCGCCAAAGGTGGTGTGGCTGCGGTTCCAGGACCTTTCGGAAGCGGCAAGACGGTGATTCAGCATCAGCTGGCAAAATGGGCGGAGGCTGACATTGTGGTTTATATCGGTTGTGGTGAGCGTGGAAATGAGATGACCGACGTTCTGAATGAGTTTCCAGAGCTGAAAGACCCGAAGACGGGACAGTCTTTGATGGAGCGTACGGTTTTGATTGCGAATACTTCCGACATGCCTGTGGCAGCCCGTGAGGCATCCATTTACACAGGTATTACGATTGCAGAGTATTTCCGTGACATGGGTTATTCCGTGGCACTGATGGCAGACTCTACTTCCCGTTGGGCAGAGGCTCTGCGTGAGCTGTCAGGACGTC
>ENA-OPRR01000396-OPRR01000396.1-human-gut-metagenome-genome-assembly--contig:-NODE-396-length-46906-cov-4.832725_pt1 | contig 46906 bp, 43 predicted proteins | sample MGYA00241796_ERZ501883 | MGnify/ENA primary metagenome ERZ501883 (study PRJEB25962, sample SAMEA2042406) | human gut metagenome | biome: human gut; feature: human-associated habitat; material: faeces...
TCGGATTATTCAACATCGGTAAAGAAAATCGTTACCAAGCTTTTTATTCGCTCTGGGCTTCATCATCAACCAGCATCACCTTCAGAGAATTTCCCATGCCTGCCTCCAGTTTAAAAATTATGCCTCTCTCATCAGTGTAACCTTAACCGCGCCTGAAGAATGTCTGCCTTCCAGAGATACTTCAATTATAAATTCCAGCTTGCCGCCATCAAACGTATCCGCATTAAAAACGATTTCAGCTTCAGCCTTTGAGCCGTACAGATTATTCAGGGGAAGCGTAAATGCCCTTCCGTTTTTCAGTTCCACGCCGGACGGCATATAAACCGTAATCCTGGCCCATTGCTGCTGCCTCATCGTATGCGAATTGGTCACGGTTACTTTTATCTTACGCTCTTCTCCTGCTTTGAAGAAAACGGAATTTTCATAATCAACCATAAGATTAAAGGCAGGGAAGGAATATCTTACCACATAGGGAGACAGGCTGCAAAGCTCTCTGATGGGAAGCGCCTCATCCTTTCCGTTGCCGTTTATTTTAGGCAGATAATCCGTTGTCCTGCTGCAATACAGCGCTTTGCCCTCTTTGCATTCGATTGTCATTCCGCCCTCTGCAAAAATATCGCAGATATCCTGTCCCAGGAACCCGGGGGCTGCCTTCATTACCCGTTCTGTCAGTTCGGTTACCGTGGAGGGCACCCAGATTCCCCCGCTTGTTTTGTCAATACAGAGCGTTGCAATTTTGTCGTCAAGGGGAGCTGTCCATTCCTCCGGAAGGCCTGATGCGCCGGCTATGATTCCCAGTACTGCGCCTAATGTGGCGCATGTGCAGTCCGTATCTTCGCCGCAGGCTACCGCCATGCAGAGACTTCTGCCGAAATCCTCTCCGCCATATAACCAGCCTGCAATAGTGAATGCCACATTTTCAGGAGCGTCAAAGCCTGGTGCTCCTGTCTCCATCCCCTCATTCCCTTCCACAGGGATTTCACTGAGGGTGCCGCTTTGAATGCCAAAGGTACCGGGAGCCGTGTTATGGATCTGGATGCGGGCTTCCCTGAAATCTGTATGATTATCGTAGCATTCCAGGGCCTTCAGGATCGCTTTTGCCGTTGCGCTTTCCTCAGGAATATAGGACAGGGCAATATCTATCAGAGTCCGTTTGTCGCTTTCCACAAAAGCGGCGCTCTGCAGAGCCGCGAAGAAAATTTCACCATACATGCCTTCGCCTTCATGATCGACAATAGCATCCTCGTAGGCATAGCGTGCAGCCAGATCCGGATTGCCGGGAGCCAGGCAGGCCCAGATTTCGGAGCGGATATAGCAGCCGCAGCTGTCCTTATAAGTATTATCGATCAGGCCTGAAAGGGGAGGCTGCAGGCCCGCACGCAGGTTAGCTTTTCCTGTCCCGTATTCCACCCAGTTGGGAATACAATAGGAAAGCCAGTATTCTCCCAAAATAGATGCATTTACATTTCTTCCGTAACGCTCCACCGCGGCCAGCCAGATAATCTGCAGATCCAGATCATCGTTGGGCGGAGGCCCCATGGACAGATCCTGCGTATAGAAAGAAATATCATTTACCTGACGCCTCCCTTCGAAGGGCGCCCCCAGCACACCTCCGATGTTTTTTCCTGCCCAGCAGCCCATCACCTTGTCTTTGTAGGTTGCAAAATCCAGTTTCATTTTCATACCCTCTCTTTCTAAATTGTTGTTTATTATTAATGTCACCGTTACGCCGCCTTCCGGATTATTCCATGTTGTCCTGCCTGAAAATCAGGGAAAAGGGATATTATTTATTTTAAGCCCTTTTACGATTTGAAACAATGGGAAAATCAACGCAGAGGTCGGTATCATCACTCCCGTTAAAAGCATGTAATAAATTTCCTTTTTGAATAGAATATTTGTCATTGCCGTAGCAGCAGATCCATAAGCTAACCTATTCCAACAGATGAATGCATCCCACAAAAAAAATACCGGTTCCATTGTTAGAAAACCGGCATTTTTTTAGTGAGTATGTTCTATATTTGATTGTAACTTTGATTCAATTCAGTTAGTCAGTGGTTTCACTGTACTGGGCACAACAATGCACTGAATATGAAAAAATCAAAAGTATCTTTTTTATATATCTCTAATCTCTATTGCCATAGTTTCCGGTATTTTATTTTTGACGCTCTTTCCGCCGGATAAAATACGAAGAAACCCTTCTTCCTCCATTTTCGCAGTTCCTTTTCTGGACCAGCCGAAATGGCTGCACAACAGTTTATCCAACCTCAGAGGCATACCATATTGATTATAAATAGTTATGAATACTCTTTCATCGTTGAATTCCTGTTCGCCTTCAGCCGGATATAATTGTGACCTTTCTGTCTGCGTCTGAGACAATTGGGTCTGAAGCAAAGGTAATTCCGTAATCTCTACATCATACTCCACCTGCGCCCACAGAGCTTCCGCCTTATTCCGGTTTAAAATCTCCTTACGGCAGCCATACTCCAATGCCGTTTTCCTGTCATTTTGCTGGAATCGTGTGTATAGCCTTCTGTCCAGGAAATCGGGGGAAATCCGTGTATAAATATCCAGATTCCAGCTGGAAGCGCACTTTTCACACCGGTAGATGAGCCATACATCTATTTTATTACCGTTGGCGTTAATTCGAAAATTTCCACTGCTGCGAAATATTGTTTTTCGACGGCACCCTGAACAATTTCTGATAATTGCAGGTGCGGTTTTAGGCACTATGGCCCATTTTTCTATTCTCATAAGCTTGTCTGCATCTCCTTATTGTGTCTGATTGACATATACGGAAGCAGAAGCTATTTTATATTTTTAAGTCGATAAACTGTTCAATATCTTCACAGTTATTATATTTCATACAATAGCTTCTGCTATGCATGAAAAATATCTTCTGTCATAAATCGATCCTCCCTCTTGGGAAAAGAACAGTCCTTATCGGCAACAATTCAGATAACCGGACTGTTGCTTTAGCTATTCTTTTTTCCCTGTATTTGCCGGCTTTTGTATTGTAACATTTCAAACTGGCTGCGGCGCTCCCAAATTCTTTTCTGAAAAAATGATGCGCCAAGCTGACAGTTCAAGGAACTGGACAGTCATGGGCTGAACAAAAAAAGGATCCCGTCCCGCCCTGCGGTTTACGAAATCCTTTCCCCTCCGGCTGCTCATGCCGGTCTCTTTTTCTCTTTTGCAATAATTCTCTGGATACTTTTTTCAGAAAGAAAATACTTCATGGATAATGTATCCGTTTTCATGCCTGACAGATAGTCCTCATAAATCCGGCGGTTCCTTTCATCCATTTCCCGGCGGTAATCCGTGGATTCTCCCCAGCATTTCCTGTTTTCTTCTTTCCTTGGTATATAAATATATTCTCCGTCCACATATTGCTGTATCAGTGCCACCACCTCCGGCGGCAATATTTTTTCTGCCTTTCTGTAGCCCATTCTGCCCTCCTGAAAAGTCAAATCCCCCGCAGTAAGCTGCGGACATTTGATTCCCTCGGCAGAAGCCAATTGGATATATAACCTGGCAGTGTTCACTGCATATCCGGCCGGCCTGCTGTCCGCGGGAATAGTTTCCCGGATGAGCAAAGGCTATTACAAGTCTTTCATATTATATGATTTATTGTCTGCAATAGCCTTTGCTATGCAGAATATATATCTGTAGTCATACAACAACCACCCTCCTTTTGCCTTAACCTTTCCTCATTATATACTATGGTGCTGCATCAGTCCAGCAAGAACTGCAGCTACATTCCTCTGCTCCTGTATTCCTTAGGCGTCATCCCCGCCGCGTCCCGGAAAACGCGGTTAAAGCTTCTCTGGCTTTCAAAACCTGCATCTTCCCATATTTCCGTCAGCGGCTTTCCGGTGGTGCGTATAAGCTGCATGGCATATTCCAGGCGGATACGGTTCAGGTATTCCCGGAAGCTCATCTGCAGACGGCCGGAAAAGGTATGGGACAGGTAGTATTTATTAACATGCAGCTTCTTTGCCAGCTCTTCCAGGGTCAGAGGCTCCTGGAAATGCTCCATAATGTACTGTACCAGACGATAGGTCAGATCCATATTTTCCGGGCTTTCATCTTCGCAAAGCGTCAGGCTGGGAAACAGATACGCCAGCACCACCTGGATCCAGGCGCCGCACAGGCCCGGATCAGAGTTTATTTCTTTTTTGCACAGCCGTCTGAAAGCAAGGGCGGCATCCGCTGGGATATCCTTTTTCCCCAAAAAAGGATTGGCAGGATAATATTTCCGGATGCTTCCCGCATAAGCTCCGGCGATGGCCGAACCGAAAATCAAAAGAAGCGCTTTGCATGTATGCTCCGTCGTATAGCTGTGTACCCGCTCGGGGAAAATAACCGCGCATTCGCCGCTTTGCAGCAATCTTGTTTCCCCCATAACGGAAACCCGTATTTCCCCTTCCATGCAATAAAGCATTTCCACATCATCATGCAGATGCGCCGGAAAATTCATATTGTCCGATACACCGATCTGGAGCCTGCCGCTCCGCCTTTCATAAAAAGGATTCATTCCCCTTCTCCCTCCCGGAATATTGCCTGTGGTTGGAATGACCGCAATTTATGGCCACTAATCTTTTAGTTATGGCAATCATTATACGCGCCGTCCTGCTATAATACAAGCATAATCAAGAAAAGCGGAGGATTTGCTATGACAGAGAAAAATGTTTTGATTTTCCAGGGCGGATGGGATGGCCATGAACCGGTCAAGGTCGCCGCAAGATTTGCGAAGCTGATGGAGAAAAACGGCTACACATGCAAGATTTACGACAATCAGGAGGTGCTTCTTGATCTGGATCTGCTGATGCGTCAGGATCTTATTATTCCCTGCTGGACAATGGGCAAGATCGATGCCGCAGCAAGGGCAAACATTGTGAAGGCCGTAGCGGCTGGCACCGGACTTGCCGGATGCCACGGAGGGATGTGCGATGCGTTCCGTGAGGATGTGGAATGGCAATTTATGACTGGTGGACAGTGGGTAAGCCATCCCGGCGGCGATGGCATCTCCTATCAGGTTAATATCTGCAAGGGATCCAGCCCTATTGTGGAAGGCCTGGAGGATTTCCCGGTATGCAGCGAACAATATTATCTGCATGTGGATCCGGCGGTAGAGGTGCTTGCAACCACACGTTTCCCCATTGTTCCCTACTATCATATTTCCAATAAAGAAGTGGATATGCCTGTAGCCTGGACAAAATTCTGGGGCAACGGCCGGGTGTTCTATAATTCGCTGGGACATCACGATGACGTTTTTGAAAAATCCCCTGAGGCACAGATTCTTATGGAGCGCGGTATGCTTTGGGCAGCTCAGGGTAAAGAATATGCCTCAGAGCACAAGCTGACCACGGAGCGGTTTGAAAATACGGCAAAAATGTATTGATATCCGGATATTCCCCAGCAGGCCAGCGCAGTATCTGCAACGGAACTGAGCCGTTATGATACATGTAATAATTCAACTATCTTAACCGATACATAGCATTGCCGGAAAGGAGTAATTATGGAAAAAGTAAGAATCGGCATTCTGGGACTGGGTGCCATCAGCGGAATTTATCTGAAAAATCTGACCGGGCTGTTTAAGGAAGTGGAGGTAATCGGCGTTTATGACCTTATTCCGGAAAAAACAGCGCAGGCCCAGAAAGAATATGGAATCCCCAAAGCCTATACCTCTATGGAAGAAATGCTTCAGGATGAGGAGGTGGAAATCGTCCTTAACCTCACCCGCCCCTTTGAACATTATGCCACCACCAAAGCGGCCCTTCTGGCGGGAAAGCACGTATACAGTGAAAAGCCGCTGGCGGCCACTCTGGAAGAAGGTAAGGAGCTGGTTGCCCTGGCCCGGGAAAAAGGACTGCTTCTCGCAGGAGCGCCTGACACCTTCATGGGGGCGGCGATCCAGACCTGCCGTAAGCTCATTGACGATGGCTTTATCGGCCGGCCCATAGGCGCAACAGCGCAGATGATCTGCCATGGGCATGAGAGCTGGCATCCAGCGCCTGCCTTTTACTATCAGTACGGAGGCGGCCCCATGATGGATATGGGACCCTATTATATGACTGCACTGGTCAACCTTCTGGGCGGAGTTAAAGGATTGACCGGATTGACTGCAAAATCCTTTGAAACGCGCACCATTACCAGCGAACCCCAGTGCGGTACTGTAATTCCGGTGGAGGTTCCAACCCATGTAAATGGTATCCTTCAGTTCATAAACGGTGCGGTAGCTACTGTTACCACCACCTTTGACGTGTATTATGACAGACAGGATAAACTTGAAATCTATGGGACACAAGGTACCCTGCGCGTTCCTGATCCCAACTGCTTCGGCGGGAGCATCACTCTCCTGCGCCCTGAAGACGGCAGCTTCAAGGAAATCCCTTTGGCCTTCGATTATCAGGAAAACAGCCGCGGCCTGGGTGTCGCCGATATGGCAAAAGCACTTCGCACCGGAAGGGCCTGCAGGGCAGACTGCAGCCAGACTCTGCATGTACTGGAAATTATGACCGCTTTTGAAAAAAGCAGCCTTGAGGGCCGCTATCTGGAACTGGAAACCACCTATGAAAGAGGCCCTGCCATGGCTCATAACCCTGTCCGCGGCATCCTCGATTAATGTTCTTCATTGACCGGTTTGGTAAATCATAAAGTGCCTGCTCTCCTGGTTTCCTGGGAAGGCAGGCACTTATCTTTCAGCAGATTTTCAGGTGTGTTGGTAATAATCCCGAAATTATTCAAACTTTTTTCTTACCATTATCTTAATATAGATCCAGGTCTCCAGCACTGTGTAAGCTGCCATCCAGAAGAAATAAATCCACAGCCTGGAAAAATGAAAGTATTCCTCAGCACAATAATTAACACTTAAATTATATACCGGCGGCAGAACCCAGGTCACCAGACGTACGGCAGCGAACTTTTCGCCCACAGCCCCTTTAAGGACTATAATAAGTCCCATTAACACACTGAGAATCAAGGCTGTTTCTCTCTTATGGAAAATCCTCCTGTTGGCAAAAAGTCCCGTAATGCCTCCGCTGATCCCTATAATCCAGAAAAGGAAAAAAGCGCTGATGATATCTGCAGCGGTCAGAGGTCTCATAAACAACCCTTTTTTATTCACCAGATCGCATAAAAAAGGATACACCGCGCTGACAGCGGCGGTCTCCAGACTGATATAAGCCACCAGAAGGCACCGGCCGCCAAACAGCAGCCCTTTTTCCTCCGTTTTGATAAATACGGTCTGATCAATCATGGGAAAGATAATATCCTCATACATAACCCCCATGGCAAGCATCAGGAGAAATACCACAAGGGAACAGATGCTGAAGCTGTCAAGTACATACTGGGGCGCCATGGAATAGGCAAAACCCAGATAAAAAAACAGAAGGATGGCCGGAAGGATCATCCGGCTGCTGTGCTTATATTTTTCCCTTTCATAACGGAAGATTTCCAGAAGATGTGCCGTCCGGGCAAAACGCTTTGAACCTGGAGCATTCGTTTCAGCTGTCATGTCTCATCCGCCTCCTCATATCTGACAATATGCCACTGCTTTTCCAGGCAGATTCCGAACAGCTTATCCGCCAGAACAGTATCGGCCTCTATTCTGCAGATTGTCCCAAAATCCGTAATGTTCCAGCCTTCTTCAGGAAGACATTGCTTCAGGATTTCCATTACACCCTGCCTGCTGCAGGGCTTAAAGAGAAGGCTGCATTGTTTTCTGTGTGTTCCATACACATAAGGAATGCCGTCAGCCAGCTCTCCTTCTTTGATCTCATAAATCCGGTCAGCCAGCTCTTCAATGAGATAGGTTTCATGGCAGGCCATAATCAGCGCCATTCCCTCTTCTTTTCTCTCTCGCAGCTCCTGTATCAGGGTCATCTGGGACAGCGTATCCTGTCCGGAAAGGGGTTCATCCAGAAACATCAGATCTCTTTTCCCAAGCAGAGCCTGAATCACCGCCGCCTTCTGCAGCGTTCCTTTGGAAAGATATTTCATGGGAGTTTTCAGCATGGTCTCCAGATGAAACTGATGCAGATAATGCGCCATACGGTCACGGCCTTCTCTTTCCGTTTCCATAAGATACATATGCTCCATGAACTTTCCAAGTGTCATGTTGATCTTCTCATAACGGTCGGGAATGAAGGCCATGCGGGTTCCTGCCTGCAGGCTCACTTCTCCTGAGGATGGATTGCTGAGGCCGGCCAGAATCCGCAGCAGCGTGCTTTTTCCGCAGCCATTTACGCCCACAAGGCCAACAGCTTCCCCTCTTTGCGCCTGCAGTGAAATATCCTTCAGTACAGTTTTGTCATCGTATTTCTTTCTGATATTACTTGCCTCAATAATAAATTGTCCCACGCTCTTTCTCCTGCCGCTTTCTGTTGGCGGTAATCAATTACCGCTTATTACTTTTTCTCCCGTTTGAAAATCTTCTCTGCCAGCATAATGAATGCGGTTCCAAAGGAAAACAATACCAGAACGGCAATTGCGATGCGCAGCAGAAAAAGTCCGAATTCATGGGAATCATTCCATTTATCATTAATGCAGTAAAAAACATCATCCATGGGAACATCATATTCATAGCAGATTCCGTCAAGGCTGCCCTTCGCCTGCATATTAAGCGGTATTTTCCGGCCGACGGGCAGGGTGATTTCTTTTCCCATTTTCAGCTTCCTTGCCTCTTCCATCGGCAGCTGGGCCAGTATGTACGATTCATCCGGCAGCTGAAGCAGATAGAATTCCCCATATTCATTGAAAACGTCCAATGCTGTATTGGTTATTACAGGCGCTTTCCAGCCGCCTCTGTTTCTGCGTGTCGGGGTGGTGTATGCGTCAACCCAGGGATGAAGGGCACCTACTCCTGTGGATACAATACCCACAGGCTGTATCGTTATATAGTCAGTTGCCCAGGCTTCCTCCCAGCTATGTCCGTCCTCAATGAGGGGGATATCCCCGCTGGCAGGCCTGCCGATGTAATCCTCAGGAAGGCCGCCCTCAGTCATGGACAGGGTAACAGGCTCCTCCCTGCCCCGCATCAGATATTCCAGCCCGATATTTTTTCCTACATATACAGCCAGTACTATAGCTGCAATCACAAGTACGAAATCCAGTATTTTTAAAAACTTATCCATAGCCTATTCTCCTGCAGTCTGCAGATCCTTTCTGATATTACCGGTGCTACCTGCCCCAGTTCATTTCCTCCCATTGTTCTGTCAGGGGACGGAATGGCTCATAAGGGAGAATATAAGTCCCTTTCAGATATTCTTCTCCCCTCACCTGAAGGAAATCCTTGATCCGCACCTGTCTTTCATCACATTTGGTACAGGTGAAAACCTCAAGCCAGCATGCGCGCCGTCCTGTGGGGATCTGCTCCTTTCCCGCAATCGGCTTCATATTCCTGCTCAGATACCCCTCGGGATCCCCATACTCCTGCTCAAAAGAGGCAGGTATCAGGAACAGATAGGTACGGGTAGAAGATTTTACAGCAGGAGCCTGGCATTTCCGGCAGAGAATTTTGCCTTCCGTATCGGCGGCAAGCGCACGTATCAGGGAAATGACGCCAAAAACCGCAATTACTGCCGCTATAACGAAGAGAATTTCCGGCATATAATATAACCAGCCCATTGCTACATCCTTCCTTCCGCCCTGGCCTTTGCCGCCTTCAGTATTTCCACGAAGGCATCGGCCTTGGATACCGCCTCAGCGCCTATTCCGGATTTCGTACTCACCACCCGGTTGGTCAGAAGGGTCGGCATGGTTATTTTTTTACCATCCAGATAAAAAACAAAACGTATCCCTGTCATGGCGGAAGCGATTGTTTCAATACGGTCAATGCGGGAGGCATTGAAAATCTGGATTTTAAAAGGATTGTAGGAAGAAATAAAGCCAATCATGCCGTTTGTCATGTCGATATAGAGAATTCCGCCTCTCCCCTGAAAAGAGCTGTCAAACCGGTAAGGAAGCGAGTCAACCTCCTTCGCCGTCTTTTTTACAAACAGGCTCGAAAAATTACCCCATGCAATCATCATCAGCATGATAATCCAGATCATAATTCCGAAAATAAGCGACATAGCGAGAACCAGATCCACTCTGATCTCACCCATAACAATACACATGATTAATGATGCGACCAACGGGAGGATAATCCCTGCTGCCAGCACAAGCAGGATATAGCTCCTGCCCACTCTTTCAAATTTTTCTGTTTCCTTGTCCCTCATTGTCTTTTTTCCTTTCTTCTTTAGTAAATGCAAAGCATGCCCTGTGCCAGAGTCCTGCCCCGGCAAAAATATACCGGCATGCACTGGCAGCCGGCATATTTTTTGCTCATTGCAAGGACTATTATACCATTTTCTGAATGCATACAGCAATTACTTATTTCTTAAAGATCCTTTAAGAATATTTGCTATATCATTTGAAAGTTATAAATGTTACACATTGAAAATGTTATTTCTGCGCAATCAGAAGAAATGACAGAGGGAACCCTTTTTTATCATAAGCTTCCGTTAAACCGATATCGTAGTCATACTCATTCAGTTTGCATACATTCATTTTCGAAAAGCAGACCGCATTGATAATGTCGGACATCGTGTGTGAAAAACTGGTAAAGGTTTTGGAGACATATTGCTCCGACATATATCCCATTCCTTCATTTTCGATCCATGGTTCCTTCCTGAAATAAGAATAGGCAATCTGATTCAGGTGCTTTTCATCAAATGCAGGCTCACCGGGCATGGCCAGCATATTCATAAGAGGGTGATAATCATGGATAAGAAGAATGCCGCCCGGCCTCAGGCAGTCCGCCACTTTGGAAAATAGCTGCTCAAGATCCTCAAACCAGGTAATTGCGCCGATGGTGAACATCACAAAATCAAAGCGGTTGTTGTATTCCTCCGGTATTTCCAGAATGTTGCAGGCAGTAAACCGGCAATTGTCAATTCCGGCCTTTTGAGCCGTATCGCGGGCCTGCCCGATTATGTTTTCCGCAATATCAAAGCCGTAGCCCTCCTTTGCGCCAAGCTGCATCAGAGAAAGCAGTTCCCGCCCATTGTTGCAGCAAAACTGCGCCGCTGTTTTCCCTTTAAAATCCATAGCTTCCAGCTCTTTTGCCAAATCAGGGTCAAAAAAGGGAAGGTGTTCATTCATCAGCCTTTCGTAGTTTTCTTCTCCCCATCCGGGAAGTTTGTGTTCGAAGGCCTCTTCCCAGGCCTTTTTGTTTTCATTAAAATAGTTCATTTATTTTCTCCTGTTTTAGTTGCAGCTTTGCTGATTTTATAATTAATCTCCAGCAAAGTCGCCAATCTGTCCTAAATGCTCTCCGGGAAGAAAATAGTTTTCCGGTGAATAAATCACCGGTTTTATTTCCCGAAGGTCGAAAAACTCCAGTGCCATTACTTCTTCCGAGGCATGGACTTTGTTTATTTTAGCAAAATATGTAATAGTTTCACCGATTTCTACTTGTTTTATTACTTCACATTCATAAGTGAATTTACAATCCGCCAGCATAGGCGCATGCACGGTATCTGCCTGAACAATTTCCGGAGTACCTGTTGTATTCCCTTTTTTTCTATAGGTCTGTCTGTTGCAATTCTGTTCTATAAAAGGGAGGAGATCTTGTGTTACCACTGTAGCAGTCAGATGTCCTGTACGTGCAATATTATCCTTTGTACGCTTGGTTCCCCAAATGCTGATAACCAGACATCCTGGCTCCCCCAAGGTATAGCTTACCCATGATATTGCTGCAAAACGTGGGCTACCATCAGGATCCTGTGTTCCAATCAAAAACACCTGCTGAGTAAAAAAACATGCATCTCCTGGTAAAATTTTTTCCATTTTTTTCTCCAATCTGCGCTCTAATTGCGCGAACAAATCAAACAGGACAACAAGACTATCTGTCCCATCTTAATATGTTATTATTTATAGTGGAAATGTTATATTAGAAAAAACGGAATAATTCCGAAGAACACATAAGCTTACTCATTCTCTGCTGGTTTATTACACTTACCCTCGTTCGTTTGTGAGATTGCTCAATATCCTTTCTAATGTTTTCTCAAACAGTACAATTTCTTCATCAGTAAAGCCCTTATAAAAAAATTCTCCCATTTCATCGGAAACTTCATTATATTTTTCACTTAGGGCATGTGCTTTTTTTGTCAGAATGATTCTAATCTGTCTTCGATCGGTTTTGTCAAAATGCCGTTCAAGGAAACCACGTTCCTCCATACGATCAAGCATTCCCGTAAGGGTTGTCTTAGCAAGACCGGTTCTTTTTGACAGTTCTACTATGGGAAGATTATCTTCCTGCCAGAGTACATAAAGTATACGCCCCTGTGCGCCATTAAACTCTTCTATTCCGGCCTTTTGCAGCATAGCATCGAAAACTCTTCCCTGCACCTGCTTAATTTGTGAAATCAGAAAACCACCATTTGTTCTAATCAAAACATTTCCTCCTATAAAGAACAGTACTATATAGTACATAATATGTCAATCGCTTAATTTATTTTTTCCTGAAATCACCAAACCTTCGGCCGGTAGCGCATATCTATGACCGTATAAACCGTAATAAATGCCTCCGGGTCTTCATGGTTAATATAATTCATTAACTTCTGGTACTCGCTTTTATTTACAATAGTAATGATTTCGTTATGCTTTTCCAGATTGTAAGCGCCGATTGCCTCATAGACGGTAGCGCCGCTGTGCAGGGTATTGATAATAAAATCTCTCAGCTGTTCTTCTTTTTTAGTGATGATGCAGACCCGCCGCTTTACATTCTGTCCGAAGATAAAATGATCCAAAATCATGCCGTTCAGGTAGGTTCCCAGGATGCTGAGGATTACCGTCTTTTTGTCATAAATCAGGGCGGAGGAAAGCGCCACGCACATTCCGGAAAGAGACATGGCCTTACCCAATTCCATATGCAGGTACTTATTCATGATTTTAGCCACAATATCCAGCCCGCCGGAAGAAGCATTTCTGTTGAATAAAATACTCAGCCCGATGCTGACTACGAAAATATAGCAGACCACATCCAGCTCCGCGCTGCCCGTCATTGACTGGTTATCCGGCAGTATCCGTTCAAAAATGCCTAAGAATACGGGCAGAAGAATGCTTGTGTAGACCGTCTTGACACCAAAGGTCTTTCCGCAGGTAAAGAAACCAATCACCAAAAGTATCACATTTAAAATCATTGTGATGGCTGATATGGATAAGGGAACAAAATTGGAAAGCACTATGGCCAATCCGGAAATACTGCTCACCGAAGCATGGCTGGGTATCAGGAAAAAATATACCGCCGCCGAAATAACGGCTACCGCTGCTGTCAATACCAGCATTTCCATAAACCATCCTGCCTGTTTTGCCTGCTTTTTTTGATTCTTTTCCATAGTTCCATTCTCCTTTTACCTGCTTTTTTCAGGACGCTTCCTGAAAGGAACGATTAAAACGTTCCCTTTTATTATCATTCATTTTTACCCTTCCGTCAATTCCAGCCATTCCTCCATTTTTTCATCAATCTGGTTTTCCAGTCTTTTTTTCTCAGCTTCCAGCTCCAGCAGCCTCTCATAATCAGTTCCTGCCGCTGCCGCATCGGCCTCGCAGGTGTTTTTTAATTCCTCCAGCATCCTGATTTCCTGCTCCAGCTGCTTCTGGCGGTATTGGTTCCGTCCGCTTCCTGTCGCAGCCGGTTTAGCCGGGGCAGTGTTTGTTTCCCACCTCCTTTCCGTTTTCTTTTCCGTTTCCTGAGCGGGCGCAATTGGCATGGCGGCTCTTTTTGCCTTTTCCTGCCGGTAATATTCATAATTGCCGGCATAGCTGCAGGCGCCCGTTTGCGTGATTTCCACCATCCTGTCAGCCATTTTGTTCAGGAAATACCTGTCGTGGGATACAATAAGAAGCGTCCCCTTAAATTGTTCCAGCGCTGTTTCCAGATTTTCTCTGGAAAGAATGTCCAGATGGTTGGTTGGCTCATCCAGTATCAGGAAATTGATGCCCTGGCTATTTTCTCCGGGAGTATACACCCCGGTCTGCATCAGCCTGGCCAGATAAAGTCGGCTTTTCTCGCCGCCGGACAGATTTTCCACCTTTTTAAAAACACTTTCACCGGTAAAAAGATATCTGGACAGTTCTTCACGTGCCTTGCCCTCCCCGATAACCAATCCATCCCGAAAGGCCTCCAATACGGACACATCCTCCCTGGGGAAATGCACCTGCTGCGGCAGATAGCCGATTCTGGCGCTGGCGCCCACACGGATGCTCCCTGCGTCTGCCGGGAGCTCTCCCAGTATCATACGGAGCAGCGTTGTCTTCCCGCACCCGTTTCTTCCAAGCAGAGCTACATGTTCCTGATAATACACCTCCAGATCGAGATTGGAAAAAAGCTTTTTATTACCAAAGCTTTTTGCAACGCCTTCCAACAGCAGAACATCCTTTCCGGAACGCTCACCCTCCTCAAAAGTTACCCGCATTCCCGGGCCCTCGTTTTTCGGACGCTCCACTTTTTCCATCCGATCCAGCCTCTTCTGCATGGAAGCCGCCCGCTTATACATACTCTCATTATCAGCCTGCGCGGCCCAGGAACGCATATCCTTGATTGCCTTTTCCATAGCCTTAACTTTCTTCTGCTGTTCCTTGTAAGCATCCAGCTGCCTCTGCCTGCGCCGTTCCTTTTCCTCCAGGTAATAAGAATAATTCCCCAGATATTCCACGGCCGTCCCGTCCTCTACCTCCAGGATTCTGGTAGCCGCGGCATCCAGAAAATACCTGTCGTGGGAAACCATAAGCACAGTCCCTTTATAGTTCTTCAAATATTCCTCCAGCCACTGCAGCATGGACATATCCAGATGGTTCGTAGGTTCATCAAGCACCAGGATATCCGGATTCTGCAAAAGAACCTTTGCCAGGCAGGCCAGCGTCTTTTCACCTCCGCTGAGCGTTCTGAACTCCGCCTCCAGAAATTCGCCGGACAGCTTAAGCCCCGTACAGATACGCGCAAAACGCTCCTCCATTTCATATCCGCCGCCTGCCTCATACCTTTCCTGCAAAAGGGTATATTTTTTCAAAAGAACATCAATATCCTCTTCGCCCCCGGAACCTGCAGCATTCTCCAACGCTCTTTCCAGCGCCTGCATTTGCTCCTGCAGAATTACTAACTCGCAAAAAGCCTGCTCGCACACCTGCCTTACCGTCATTTTCTCTTCATAAACAGGCATCTGCTCCAGATAACCTGTCACCGCATTTTTGCGGATGGATACACATCCTTCATCCGTCGCCTCCACTCTGGTAATCAGCTTCAGAATGGTGGATTTCCCGCAGCCGTTTTTTCCAATTACGGCCACCCGCTCACCCTCCTGCACCTCAAAGGTAATGTTTTCAAGCACCAGCTGTGCTCCATAATACTTTTTCAATTGACTGCATGATAACTCTATCATTTTTTACTCTCCTTCTTCCCGAACCGGCCCACTCCCCTCATCCTGCCTGAGCCGGCTCCAACGCGCCTGTCACTCGTTCGCCGCCATAAAAAAAGCACCAACAGGCTGCCATAATTTACCGCAGCCTGCCAGGGCCTCTCCTTCTGTATACGATAAACACTCCGCGGCCCCGCACAAAAAAATGCAAAGTCCTGCCGGCTGTTCACCATATCCATCCATATAATCCTCAGATATACAAAAAAAGACCCGGGGAGCAATACCGCCCGGATCCTGATATCATCCTATAACTTCTCGATCGCCGCTTCCCGCACTGAAAAAATACGGAAAACCAAGTTCAGAAATCACTTACCCTGCCGCACAAAACACGGCCGCCGGTTTCGGTTGCTCACTTCCTGATATGCAATTTTGGGCAGACTCCACCTGTGATCCGGAATAAACATGTATAATTCCGCACATAGATATCGGCAATCTGTCTAAAATTGTATGACCAGGAACAAATCCGACCATCTTTCTTTCCTTCCTCTGCAATCTTTGTGTTTTATAATAACATGACATAACAATAAAAGCAAGCCGGAATCTCAAACTCTTCGACAAACGAAATCCAGTCCCTACAGTTTTTCAAGCCGTTCGCACACGCGGTCTATATCCTGGGCCTTCAGAAACCGTCTGTTATGGCGGAATATATCCGCCACAGCCGCAGAAAGCCCATAAACAGGCAGGGCGAAACGGTTTTCTCCCATATATCCGGCCGTAGCCAGCAAGCCCGCCTTTCCGAAAACCGCGATGGAATAATAAGGAAGCCAGGGCATGTCTTTAAACTCCCACTGCATCCGGTCCAGAATCCGCTTATTTTCCAGGAAAGGATTATACAGATAATTGCGACAGGAAAGAAACCAGCCCTCCCGGAAGGACTGTATCCAGTAACGCCCCTCCGGATTGCCGGAGATCACTCCCGGGAAATTCCCGGAATAAATTACATAAATGCCTGATTCATGGATCATCACCACATCCGCACCGCCGGTCCGGCCCAATTCATCCGTCAGACACAGATCTGTCAGAATCCTTTTATATCCGGCCACAGGCCTGAGAATATCCAGAATCTCCTCCGTACAGGTTTCCCTTTTAGTAAAGGAGCATTCATAATAAGAGCTGTGACTGTACTTTACATCATAGGGATTATAGGAGGCTCTTTTTTTATACATATAAATAAACAACAAAATTAAAACGAATAAGCTCAGCATAATTTCCGCCGCTTTCCTCCTGCACTAACGGTACAGGACGTAATCCTGCATTTCTCTGATAAAACCGGCGCCGGACAGCGCGCCGGCCCCTTCTGCGGGATAATCCTTCACAACAATCCGTTTCAACCCGGCAAAAATACGCTTCTGCCGGAAATCCTCCGCAAACAGCTGCATGAGCGCAAGGCATTCCTCCGGCGGACATCCGGCGAAAAAGCGGAGTGTTTTTCCCTGCCGCTCCATGACCGCAATGGGATTTCCGCCCTTCATGGCAACCAGGGTTCCTGGAATGCAGGTAAAGCCTTTCCCCTCCTGATGCGTCAGCACTTTCCCCCAGATCTGCGCCGGATCAGACGCATTCAGCCATTTTATTTCCTGTTCCGGTTTTTCCAGGGCCAGTACTGTACTGTGAAAATCCTTTTCCCGGATAAACTGTGCCCCGGAAAGACCTTCCACAAAATACCCCCTGCGGACCTGTCCCGTATATTCCCGGATACGCAGGACGGAAAGCGCCGCCTGCCAGGACATATTCCAGGAAGCCACAGTTTCCCGGCACAAAATGATGCTGCGGTCAAAGCAGCGTTCCCATTCCTGGCCGTTTGTTTCCTTCTGAGGCCTTACCACGTCCCAGCGCCCTGCCTGCAGAGCCATTACGCGCGCGTTCACCCGCTGCCTTGCGGTTGCTTTTTTTATTTTATCCCGGTCAAGCCACTGTCTGACGGGGACAAAGCTGTCTGCATATACAAGTCCCTTTTCCAGAAGGGAGAGCAGAATCCCGTGGGGAGATTCCCCTTCCAGCAGCCCCTTCAGCGCCTGCATAAAGCTGGCGCCGCGCTTTAACAGAGCCTGGTAGATGATTTGTTCCTTTTCCGATAACGTTTCCAGATTTGGGGAAAGATCCGCTTCCCAGTCAGTGTTTTCCGGATCATCAAAGCGGAGCATACCGCCTTCCTCCATATGCCAGAAAAAGGTGCCTTCAGCTAAAATGGCGTCCAGCAGGGACTCTCTGTAGCCCTTTACTCTCGCCGGCAGAATAACGCTTTCCCATAATGATGCAGGGAAAGGGTGTCCTGCAAATATGGATAAGGTCCGTTCCAGCTGTTCCCCGGAAGGCGCATGAATACTCATTCTGGAGAGGAGCAGCGCTTCATAGGAGGCGGCTGGCCGTGTCTGTATCTGGTTTCGCCTGTTTTTCAGAGTCTGCCTGCGGGCTCTGTCATACAGCTTTCCGTGATAATACACACCTTCACTTTCCACGGCCTCTTCCCGGCAGACAAGCTCGTCCAGTATTTCCAGGGCTTCTGTTTCCGTCCAGAAATAACGCTGTGCCGTCTGCCAGGCGGTCTGCCCTCCCCGGTATCTGAGCAGCCGCCTGACAATGTGAAGCCGTGCCTGGACCGTCTCTGTGTCCGTTTCCGGTTTTGCAAGCGACAGAAGTTCCCCATCCTCTGATTCACAGACGGAAAGCGCAAGGAGATACTCCTCCCTGTGTTCCATGGCTATCCACAGTCCGGGCTCAAGATATGCCGCCCGGCCCTGGGCAGCCAGACTTTCCAGCCACTCCACAGGTACCTCCAGTTCCCCGGCGGTAAGATCTCCTTCCGTCATCAGCAGGGTATGCAGCTGCTTTTCATCCTCCGGAAGATGGCGGCGTTGCTGCACATCCGCCAGTTCCTCTTTCCCGGCGGCAATCATCTGCGCCTGCTTCAGCTCATCCTCCACCGCAGCCTGGACTCCTCTGGTGGTGGGATAATAATCATACATGACCGCGGCTTCCTGTGCCCACTGCAGGGGAAGTGACATGGGAGAAGGTGTTTCCGAATGAAATTCGCGTACGCTGATTGCGCCGGATCGGATGTCATGAAGAATCTCCTTCACTCCTTCCGGATCCCAGATCTGTGTCAGGCATTCCCGCATTGTCTCCCGGATCAACGGATGAGCCTTCTCCAGTGACACTCCTCCGGAAGTATCCTTTACCAGCGTATCCAGCATTTCCGCACTGCGGAGACGCTGCATCCACAGAGGAAGCCTGCCGCTTTTTTTGACCCCCATCATCAAAGCCCTGCCGCTGTTATAACGGAAAGCGATACCGAAAATAGGCGTTGCCGGAAGAAGGGCTTCCAAAACAGGAACCACACTTTCCGGATCCACCTGATAAAGCAGGCCCTCCGGCATCCGTTCCTCTCCGTAGGAATACAGAAGGATGCCATCCTCTTCCTCCACACAGCCAACATTGATGCCGGCCCGCTGCCTGGCAGCCTGCTGCAGAAGCAGCGCAAGCGGCGCATTTACACGCTTGCCGAACAGGGAATGTATCATAATCTGCGCGTTGCCGGACTGATCCCGGAAATGCTCCACAAGAATCGTCTTATCGTCAGGCAGGCCATCCGTTGCCTGGACCTGTCTTTTAATAAAGCCAGCCGACAGATCAGCGGCCGCATCATCCAACCCAAGCCTGTTCAGCGCCTGAACCAGGCTTCCTTTCTCACAGGCCTCCTGCAATTCATGGTAAATACGGCCAAAAGCCTTACTGGTACGAAGATCCCTTCCTTTTAACTCTCCTTTCCAGAACGGCACTCTGGCTCCCTCCAAAGGCGCCTGGGCAACGGTGATCGAATCCCGGCTGATATCCTGAATCTTCCATGCAAAAGCGCCCAGCAGAAAACGGTCGCCCTTCTGGGATTCGTATACGAATTCCTCATCTACCTCCCCCACCTTGACTCCATCGCCTGTACGTACTGTATAAAGACCTTTATCCGGTATGGTACCTCCGGCGGATACGGCAAGCATCCGGCTGTATCCGTCTCCCTCCACACGCCCGTGAATCCTGTCATATAATATCCTCGGGCGGACCGGAATATCCCTGTCATGCTCAAAATCCCCTGCCAGCATGCCAAGAACAGAGTGGACATCCTCCCTGGTTATTTCCCGGAAGGGATAAGCGCGCGGCAGGATTTCCATAACCTCATCCACCTCATAACCGCGGAAAGCCGCCATGGATACCAGATGCTGCGCCAGCACATCCAGGCAGCCCTCCGGCGGATTGGCATGCTCCACCCCGCCCCGCCTGGCCAGTTCTGCCGTCATGCCGCACCAAACGCCCTCAGGCGCTGTACGGGGAAAAAGATACATCACGCTCACCCGCCCCGGGTTATGCCCTGCGCGGCCCAGCCGCTGCATGGTGCCGGAAATGGTTTTCGGGCAGCCGACCTGAAGCACCTGGTCGATTTCTCCCACATCAATGCCCAGCTCCATGGAAGAGGTGGCGCACAAAAGGCGCAGGCTTCCGTCACGCAGCGACTGCTCCACCTCAAAACGCTGTTCTTTTGACAGGCTGCCATGATGAACCCTGGCGAAGCCGTCTCCTCCCAGAAGATTCACATAGTAAGCCAGTTTTTCCGCATAACGGCGTCCCTCCACAAAAGCGATGACGCTGCGGCTTCCCTGACAATGGCGGTAGACCAGCTCCGCCAGCTCTTCCCAGACAGGATCCTTGCGTTTCCCCTTAGCGGCATCCGCAAAGGGACTGGTTATCACAAGCTCCACTTCTTTTTTCATGCCTGGGGACACAATGGTTACCGGATCAGGCGACAGATAGGACGCCGCCAGGGAAAGCGGTTCTATGGTTGCTGAAAGCCCGATGCGCTGCAGAGGCGCTTCGCAGATTTTATCCAGCCTGGCGACGGAAAGCATCAGATGCGCTCCGCGTTTGGTATCAATCATGGCGTGAAGCTCATCCAGGATAATGGCCCTGGCGCTGCTAAGCACAGACTGTCCTGATTTGCTTGTGAGCATCAGATACAGGGATTCCGGCGTGGTAATCAGAATGTGCGGCGGATATTTCACCATGCGCTGCCTGTCCCTCTGAGGCGTATCTCCGGTACGGATCGCCACGTCGATCAGATCGGTCCCGCCGCCGGAAATACCGTCCAGAGGACGGCGCAGATTTTCCCTGATATCGCCTGCCAGGGATTTTAACGGCGAAATGTATATCAGCTGCAGCTTCCTTGGAAGCGTCCCCTCTCTCGCCTGCTTCATCAGCCTGTCAATGAACACAAGAAAGGCGGAAAGCGTTTTGCCCGTTCCTGTGGGAGCTGATACAAGCGTATGCTTTCCTCCTGCAATCGCAGGCCAGGCTTCCTTCTGCACTTGAGTGGGTTCTCCCAGCGCAGCTGCAAACCAGTCCGCAGTTGTCTTATCAAAAATTGTCCGCATATCCGTCATTCATATTCCTCATTCATTACTGTAAAAGGGACCGACAGACGGATTTCGACAGCAGTTCTAAAACTGAAGTGCCGCCTTTTTCCTCTGTCTGTCGCTTTTTTTATTTATATTTCATCCGCTTCCTCTGCATCCGGATTCTCCGCACTATTTTCTTCCGGCACGCTGTTTTCAGAGATACTGTTAGCTGATACGGAATTTTCGGAAATTCCCGGAAGCAGCCGCCAGGAAGCTGTCACCTCCTGGCCGATAATCCGGGACGCCCATTCTTCTATTTTTTCAAGCTGCGCCTTATCCAGGGGAGTATCTGTCTGAAGGATAAGCAGGTATTTTTCCACAACCACCTTCTTCTCTTCATCCAGCCCTCCCAACGCGGCACAGTCCAGGTCCTTGATCTGGGGATAGAAAAGGGGGAGTTCGTCCATCAGCTGTTCCTTCAGAGAGGCGCTAAAGGAAAACTGGGCATAGGCAGGCCAGTACAGCTCTGTTTTCTCTGACAATGCCTTGGTTTTTTCCTCATAATCCAGCTGGATTTCCTCTCCTGCCGCAATTTCCGAATTAATCAGGTTTTCCACCTCTTCCTTACTGATACCGCCCGTAAATTCCGTCTGCGTCAGGTACAGCTTCATGCCCTTTAGCTGGCTGTAATCTGCCAGAGACTGTTCGATTGCATCCCGTGTGGCGCTGTCCAGGCGCTTGCCCACCACAGCCACGCGTATGATTCCGTTCTGCGTATCCAGGCTTTTGGAAACCACCTGCGTCTCATCAAAATCAAACTGTTTGGAAATAAAGCTGCTAAACTGGCTGTTGACCGCGCTGGTATTGATCATCTGGTAGGCTAAATAGACACTTGGCAGCACAGTGATAATCCCTACCAGCATCACATATATTTTCTGCTTGCGCAGCACCTTCCCGGAAATTTCCTGCTTTGCATGGACATGCATGATCTTGAGGACCACCACGGCCGAAAGGCAGATAAAAAAGCAGTTAATGAAAAAGAGGTACATGGCCCCGCCGAAAAACTTCCAGGAATGACGGGCGATGCCATAGCCCGCCGTACAAAGGGGCGGCATAAGGGCGGTGGCAATTGCCACACCGGGGATAACGTTACTTACCTTCTCTTCCCTTGTAGTTCCGATAATTCCTGCAAGGCCGCCGAAAACGGCTATCAGGACATCCCATATAGTAGGCGAGGTTCTGGCCAGCAGCTCGTTGGACGGCGCTGTTATGGGCGACAGCATGAAATATACGGTGGATACCATCACACAGAACACCACCTGGAAGGCAAGCTTCATAAACGCATGTCTGACATATGCCATGTCATAGGTGGCAATCCCGTAGCCTATATTCATGATCCCGCCCATGAGCGGCGAAATCAGCATTGCCCCTATAATAACCGCGGTGCTGTTCATATTCAGTCCAATGGAAGCGATAAACATGGCTAAAATCATAATGCACATGTTCGTTCCCCTCAGCTGCCCTCCGCTCTTTATTCTGTCCGCTATTTCCTCCTGAGACGCACAGTCCGTGTTCAGATTAAAGGTGTCGATCAATATTTTCCGCAGCTGGTTCATTTCGTGGTACCGCCTTCCATAGGTTTCTTTTGTACAATTTGTTATGAAAATAGTAATGCTTTGACTTTCCTATTATATCGCGTTCCGTGATAGAATCCAAACGTATTTTTAATATTTTCAGGAACTGTTTTTAAATTTTTTTGAAACTGTCCGGTTCCTTCACAATTACTGCTTTCCTGACTGCCTTGAATACGCGTCATATATTTCCCTATTTATACATAAGGCCTTTCATCCCTGTAATAGACGGCATGTCCCTGATTATGCTTCAATCCTATGGAGCGGTAGATATCCTCTTCCGTTCCTTCCACAATATAGGCAACCGTAAAAGTATTTCCCAGTTTCCGGAGTTCTTCGGTAAGCAGGTTCCCCATACGGCCTGCAATCCCATATTTATCCTGTTCAATTACAGAACCGTTATTATATTTAAGATTATCCCCCTGAAGCTCACATTCCAGACAGAATTCCCGGATATCTGCCGATAATCCGTCAAACATGGCGCGTATCAGCCCGACCAGCTTGTCCTCATAAAAAGCGCCGACGATGTATGCGGGAAATTTTAATGGCTTTACCGCGGTTTCTTTTCCGTAACCGACCTCGCATATATCGTTGCGTACATAAAAATCCCATAACTGATCCTCTGTAATTTCAGGCATATATTGAATTATTATTTTGCTTTGTTCCATTAATTTTTCCCCTTTACCCTTTCTACTGCATTAAGGCAGTTTGCTATTACAGTATTGTTTATACTTCGGTATTCCGATCGGCTTTTTGACATACGCATGGGCAGCTTGCGCATCCGTTCTTCCAACCGGCATAAACAGCGTATCGAATCCTCCGAGTGAATTTCCCATAAGGTCTGGAAAAAATATAACTCTGTCTGGCATACCGTATTTTTGGCGCCTGACAAAATAGTATCGGTTATATTAGTAATATACAAATCAATCATCTCCGCTGCCTTCATCCCCAACTGACACATAAGCCCGTCCTCCCTGCTTTTCAGCTCGTTTCATTGATACCTATGCCTATCATACATTCCTTTCAGGCTTCCGGCAACTTGAATCTGTATAAGATGGAAAAACATCATTAAAACTATTTAATTGCGTCATAGGCACACAGCATTACAGTACCGCCTGTCATCCGAATGGAAAATTTTTATATTTGCATAATACCAGTTATAATACAGACAAAAACCAAACGACAGGTGCTCCTCGCGCAGAAAGGTAAAATATGAAGGAATGCCCTAACTGTCACGAACTGGTCGGCAACAGCGTAAAAATCTGTTTCAACTGCCATTATGATTTCAGCCTGGGAAGGGTGGTTGATTCCTCCCGGATTGCTGAAGAGAGAAGGAATGAGGTACTGCGTATCCAACAGCTCAAGGAGAACCAGAGGGAAGAAATAAAAAAAAGGAACTTGTTATACCTGAATTCCGAATATGAATATAAAACTGTCGTTATAAACGATTTAATAACGGGAGAAATTGATTCGAAAAAGCTTCAGAAAACACTGGAGAGCTATGCCCTTAACGGCTGGCGTCTGCATTCTGTATTTACAAATGAAGTGGGCAGGAACTCAGGCGGTTCTTTTACAAGCTTTCAGGGTGTTTCCATCAATGCTGCCATTGATCAGACCATACTTATTTTTGAACGGCGTATCAAGGTGTAAAAATTAATGACAGAACCGCCCGGCAAAGTCACTTTACCGGACGGTTCTGGTTTTGTATTCTCCAGAAAGCTTGCTGCTTTCCCTTAATTTTATACAAAGAGATTAACATTGGAGACTTCTGCATCTCCCAGATAAGAAGCTACGCCGGCTAACTCCACACCATCGATAAGCTCTTCTTTTGTTATGCCCATCACATCCATGGACATGGTGCAGGCCACCAGGCGGACACCCTGGGCCATGGCCTGGCGCATCAGCTCTTCCAGAGAGCTTACGTTTTTATCCTTCATTACCTTTTTCATGAGCCTGGTTCCCATGCCGCACATGTTCATGTTGGAAAGCTTCAGCTTCCCTGTGCCCCTCGGCATCATCATTCCGAACATACGATCCAGGAACGGTTTTTTCACCTTTACCTTTTCCGGCTTACGCAGTGCGTTCAGTCCCCAGAAGGTAAAAAACATGGTAACCGGCCTGCCCATGGCCGCCGCCCCGTTGGCGATAATAAAGGCTGCCAGCACCTTATCCAGATCACCGTCAAAAACGATGATGGTCTTACCCTGGTTTTCGGCAGGATACTGCGTTGTTCCGGAACCGGACGGACAGGCGCAGCCTGACGCGGCGGTTCCCTCCGCGGGATTTTTGCAACCTTTTTCAATCGTAACCTTATTTTCATGGTTTTCTCTTTCCACGTTTACCAGCCGATTTCCGGTTCTGTTGCACCAGGCCTGCACATCCCTGGCAAAGCCCATGTCTGTGGCTGTGACGCAGAGCTGCTCCCCCTCTTCCATCTCTTTGAGCGCTTCATTTACCTTCATGATAGGCCCCGGGCACTGCATGCCGCAGCAGTCAAGGATCTTTATGCTTCTCTCCTTTTTCTGAAGGCTTTCCTCTTTCATCTTCGGCTCCTTCTGCGGAAGGCTTCCCGCATATTCTTTGTAGTGATAGGATTTATAGAAGGCGCTGCCGCCCTCCAGGACCCGTACCTTCAGAAAGCTGGACTGCTGCAGGATGCGGGCCGCATTATAGGAACGCACGCCGATGGCGCAGTAGGGAATAATCAGCTTTGAACGATCCAGCTCATCCAGCCTGCCGCGCAGATCTCCCAGGGGAATGTGGACGGAACCCGGAAGCGCGAAAACCATGCGTTCCACATTTTCCGTGATATCCAGGATCTGGTAAGTGTCCTTCGCAGCCTCATCTGCCTGCAGCTTTTCCAGTTCACGGACGCCTATGAAGGAAACCAGCCCGTTTCTCACATTTTCAGCAACAAAGCCGGCCATATTTACAGGATCCTTGGCGGAGGAATAGGGCGGCGCATAGGCCAGCTCCAGTTCTGCCAAAGCATCTGTTGTGCCGTGCAGACGCATGACGGAGGCAATGGTATCCACTCTTTTATCCACGCCGTCCTGACCGATGATCTGCGCGCCTAAAATCTTTGCCGCCCCATCAAAAATGAGTTTCAGCGTCATGGGAACCGCGCCGGGATAATAGCCTGCATGGGATTTCTGCTGAATCAGTATTGTGTCATAATCCCGACCCTTCTTTTTCCCGGAGGCGAGGAGCGTCTTTTCATTGATTCCCACGGCGGCAGCCGTCAGGTCAAAGCATTTCGCGACACTGGCGCCCAGGGTCCCTTCATATACTTTTTTATCACCTACGATGTTATCCGCACAGATTCTGGCCTGCTTGTTTGCCGGACCGGCGAGGGGGATCATGGTTTTATTACCCGTAGTAAACTGAGTCACCTCAATCACATCTCCCACCGCATAAATGTTGGGGACGCTGGTCTGCAGATGGCCGTTGACCACAATGCCTCCCCTTTCGTTCAGCGCCAGGCCGGCATCGGCGGCAAGCGCGCTGTTAGGACGTACGCCGATGGAAAGAATGACCATATCCGCGTTTATCTTTCTGCCGCCAGACAGCAGGATTTCCACCTGCCCGTTCTCCTGTCCGAAGCTCTTAACCCCATCCTCAAGCAGTAGCCTCACGCCGTTCAATTCTATATTTTCATGGAGCAGTTGGGCCATTTCATAATCCATGGGAGCCATTACTTGGTTCTGCATTTCTATAATGGATACCGCAAGCCCTGCCGCATGAAGGTTTTCTGCCATCTCCACCCCGATAAAACCGCCTCCGATCACAGCTGCGCTGCGGGGATGTTTTTCCTGCACAAAGGCTTTAATCCGATCTGTGTCGGCGATATTCCACAGGGTAAAGATATGTTCTCCGTTAATTCCCGGAATACCGGGCTTCAGCGGGGATGAGCCTGTGGCGATAATCAGGTGATCATAGCTTTCCTCATAGTTTTCTCCCGTAAGCAGGTTTTTTACCGTTACCTTATTTTCTTCGGGCCGGATGGCGGTTACCTCATTCTTCACCCGGACATCAATATTAAATTTGCTCTTCATTCCTTCCGGCGTCTGAAGCAGAAGCGCCTCCCTGCTTCGGATTACATCTCCTATATAATAGGGCAGCCCGCAGTTGGCAAAGGAAATATAACCGCCCTTCTCCAAAACCACGATTTCCATGCCCTCATCCCTGCGGCGCAGTCTTGCTGCTGCTGTGGCCCCGCCGGCCACACCGCCGATAATCACTGTTTTGCTCATAAAAATACACTCCTTTACAGTAAGCTGATGGACTCATCTTACCTTATGGAGTGTATTTCTTCCGTAACCAGGTCACATAACATACAGGGACCCCTGCGCCCTTCATCGTTCGGGAAAGGATACGTTTTGACGGCTGATTGATTCTGCTGCCATACACACCCTTCCTGCCGTTACTGCCTGGCCAGCTCCTTCAGCCGTTTCTTATCTTTCAGCCGGACCCTGCCCCGGCCCAGCTCCACCATACCCTCATTTTCAAAATATTTAAGCATCCGTGAAACAACCTCACGCGCGCTTCCCGTATATTTGGCGATCTGGTCATGGGTCATGGTCAGCGTATCCTTTCCTGTCTTTGCGGACTCATCGATGAGAAAAACTGCCAGCCTGCGGTCAAAGCTCATGAACAGGATCTGCTGCATCGTCCACATCACATCGGAAAAACGTTCTGTGGTCTGCTTGTAAATAAAATTTTCCACATATATATTTTCATCGGAAAGCTTCTTAAAAACAGCGGTGGGGATGACAGTTACCCTGCTGTCTTCCTCTGCGTCAATGAGAATCTCAAAGGTGATTTCCTGCATAAAACAGGATGCACTAAGAATACAGGCCTCTCCCTCTTCAATACGGAAAAGCGTGATATCCCTGCCATCCTCTGACTGGATATATACCCGCAGCGCTCCTGCCTGCACAAGGATTACCCCCACACAGTCCTCCGAAGCCTTGTGAATGAAGCTTCCCCTGGAATACGTCATCTCAGCGGCGCTGCGGCAGATACTTTCCATTTCCGCAGCAGTCAGCTTCTCCCAGAAAGGGAAAAAATCTTTCAGCTGCCCACCTTTTTCCTTCTCCATATATTCTCCCCTTTCCCGGCTGTTTCCTGCCGATGTCTGAAAAAGTCCCGATAAATGAAAAGGGACCGCCGCAGGCGATCCTATTTCACCGGTACGAACTTCGCCTGGTTCATCAGCGGATGCTCCAGGGAAATCGCCCCTTTATTCGGGCAGGCCATTACACAACTGCCACAATAATAACATTCTCCCGGATAAATAACAAGAGGGTGCTTTCCCCTGACCGGGTTTGGTATCATAATATCCACCTGGCATACATCGGCGCAGCGGTTGCAGCCGACACACAGGCTTTCGTCAAACTTCAGCGGCCTTGCACTGCAGGGCACTACGGAAGCCGTCAGTTCCTTTTCCATGCTCGCTTCTCCTTCTACCGTAATCTGCCGCCAATATAATCCTGGTTCCGTTTTTCATATTCCTCTTCCACATCCCCGAAATATCCAAGCGGCACTCTTCCCTTCACGGCTTTCCCGTTTTCCTGGCGGATGGTGATAAAGCATTTGTCGGCTTCCGGGTCCATCTGCGGATAATCGCTTCGTTCAAAGCACAGAGGCTTTGAGCTGGATTCCCGGAACAGACATGCCTGCAGAATCATTTTTGCAACCTCTAAAATATCAAACACCTCATGGGCGCGCATCAGCTCATGCGGGTTATCCGCCTTTACCAGGGGAACCGCTTCCTTCTCATAGCTGTTTAAGAGGGCCAGCCCCTCCTCCAGGAGAGCGCTGCATTTTATTCCGCCGCAGTAGTTCTGCATGGCCTTTGAAACCGCCATATTCAGCTCCCTCCAGTCCATGCCGTCCTCCACATAAAGCGGCGCATACAGGCGTGTTTTTTCTGCCTCGATTTGCTGCCTGTCTGGAACTGCCAGTTCCACATCTTCTATGGAATCCGCAGCCTTTCTGCCCGCATAATATCCGGTTGCGGCAGCAAAACCACAGCAGTCCGAGGCAAAAAGCTGATCCCCGGCAGCATAGATCCCGTCAATATTCGTTTTCAGATCCCAGTCATGCATGATGCCGCCGGGCGCGCCGAACAGCTGCCGTTCCTGAGCCAGAAAAGCCGCGGACTGCCAGCCGTTTCCGTAGCTCTGCAGCATATGCTTTTCCGGATCAAAGCCGCGTTTTGTATAGTTTTCCAGAATCGGGATCTTGGTTTTTCCCTCTTCGCCTACCATCATGCCCCAGATAACCTTGCGTTCCATTTCAGGCATCCGGCTCAAATCCGCATAAAAAGGAAGCTGGTAGCCGCGTTTTATCAGTTCGTCAAAGGGCAGGGTTTCCGGTCCTCTGTATTCATATTTCGCTTCGTCAATTACGCCGCCCTTGAGGAAGAATTTCTGCCCGGGCGCAGGATAATAACGCTCTGATACGGTTTTCAGCTCCTTGCCGTCCCGGTCCACATAAGGGATTTCCACGCCCCTGGCATCCACCATGGTGGCTGCGTACCAGGTATTGTGGTTATTTCCGGTGCCATAGGGAGGAAAGCTCCGGCCGGCCGCTGAAAACTCGCCCTTCACCGACTTTTCCATCATAGTAAATTCGATCCCGGCCCGGTATCCCATGGCATGGCCGCTGCCGATGCTCTGGGTGGGACGGAATTCGCACAGTCCAACCAGGTCAGGATTAAAAAGCCATACCCGGGCGGGACGAGACATGGTGAGTATTGTGGCCTTTGCCCTGAAAATCATGAATTTACCGGTACGCACATTCATGCCCAGCGCGCCTGTCCCTCTTTTTTTCCCATTTACCACGGCCGTCAGCAGGGCTGTGGCTTCCGTTCTGTCATAAACGGCCACACCAAGCTTTTTCAGCTCACGGTACAAAGCAGGCTTGAAGGTACTTCCCCACACACGGAGCGTAAAACGGTTTTTATAATCATAGGCGAACATGAGCCTGGTTTCTTCATCCCTGAACTCTGCGCCCTTGAACTCATCCTCCGTGTCCCGCACCTTTCCGCCGAAGCTTTCCATATCCAGCAGACGGTCGTAGCCCTCCCTGCATTCGATATAGTGGGCGATGCCGTTGCTGTAATAATCCTGCTCTTCAATATAAGCCTCTGCGATTTCCTTGGGAGTCACCCGGGAACAGGGATTGGTACAGGCGGATTCCCAGTGGTCAAAGCCGCTGCCGGCCGCGCCGCTGCGCTCGGTAGCCCCTTTTTCCACAACGATCACCTTTTTCCCTTTACGGGCCGCCGCGATTGCCGCATAGCAGCCGGCAAGTCCGCCTCCCAGGACGAGGACATCGCAGGAAACCTCCTCCTCCTGCCCGATTTCATTTTTATATGGCCACTGATATGTACTCATATTTCCTCACAAAATAATTATTTTCTGTAACTGTCCGGAATCCTCGCAGCTACTGTTTTTTTACAGTACAGAGCATGCTTGGCGCGCTGTGCAGCCATTTGCCCCGCCGTATTTACACATGTACTTTTTTCCCGTCCTTATCCAGGCTGCTGAAAATAACCAGCGCCGCAGCGGATACCAGATATGCGATCATCAGGGACAGGTCCACATTGATGATGCCGTAAAGCGGTCCGGGAATTCCGATAAAGAAGGAAACCACACCCACAATACCGCCGGCAATGGCAGCTGCGAACGCTCCTTTTCTGGTAGCGCCCTTCCATAAAAGTCCGCCCAGAAGGGGAACCAGCATACTTCCCATATACGGATAATTGAAAATAATCATGGCATCCAGGATGTCGGTCATTTTAAATGCAAACAGGATACCCGCGATGCTTCCGCCGAATACGGCAGCGCGTGAAATAAGCTTGGCCTTCGGAAGCTCGTCCAGGTTCTCCACCTCAGGATGGAGGAATTTATTGTAGAAGTCTCTGGAAAAAGAAGCTCCCAGGGACAGGATAACGCAGTTTGCGCTGGACATTGCCGCGGAAAGGATCGCTGCAATTACAATTCCGGCCAGGACCGGATGAAGCACGCCGGTTGCGGCAATGGTAAAAATACCGTCGGTTACGCCGGGGAACAGTATGGTTGACGCCGCACCGATGGTGGAACACAGAAGCCCGATGACAATGACGATAACACCGCCCCAGATACATCCCTTCGTAGCCGTCTTCGCATCCTTCGCCGACTGTATTCTCGCGTAAGCGTCATAGGATACGGAAATGGAAAGGAAGAAAGGCAGTACAAGATAAATGAATTTCGTTCTCATTCCCTGAGGAATAAACGGTGTCATATAGATATCGGCAATGCTTCCGCCCGCATGCATAAACTGAATCAATGTGGCAACAGCCAGTATGGGAATACCCACAATAATAATTCCTGTCTGAATCACATCGGTTAAAACAACGCCCCACATGCCGCCGATGGTGCAGTAAATCAGAATAACCACGGCCGTGATTACAACACCTGCCCCGAAGGGAATGCCAAAGCCCGCCAGGATGCCGCCGCAGGCCAGCAGCTGGGCTATGAATATTCCAAGGAGGCTGGGAACATTGCTGATCCAGGCCCAGAAACGGATGCCTTTGCTGTCGCCGTAGCGCTTGGCAAAATAGTCAAGCGGTACATAGCCTTCCTCCTGACGCAGCTTTCTTGCGGTAAGAAGCCCTGCCAGAATCAGTCCGCCGCCGCAGCCTATAGAGTAATAGATTCCGGGCCATACGCCTTCGTTGTAGCCATTGGTCGCGCTGCTGAGCACGATTCCCACGCCGATTTGAACTGCCGCAAGGGTGATTGCCGTCATCGGCGCATTCAGCTTCCGTCCTGCCACCAGGAAATCCGAGGCCTTCTTATTTTTTCTGGATGCATAGATTCCCGTGCCGATCATGACCAGGAAATACACCACACAAATTGTTACAATAACTGTGTTTCCCCCCATAATTTCTGTCTCCTTTAGATGATTTATCTTGGGTTTTGCTTCGCTGCTTTTATGTGCTTTATTGCGAACACGCTTTAAAGCAGTAAAGCCATATTATTGTAACATTCCTGTATAAGGAAAGCAAGTCATTTTTCATTTCTTTTGCCTGCCTGAACTGTTACCTTGCTTTTTCGAAAGCTGAAGCTCCGTTTTTTTCTTATCCGCCATGAAATTATCCCATAGGCCTGAAGCCGGCATTCTCTGCTATCTCCTGTTCCCGGAACAGACTGCGGACGGCCTCCTCATAATCGCACAGACGTTGCGCTTTCCTGATCTTTTTTACATATTTTTCAGAGTTGGAAAACAGGCAGCCCAGATAGTACCATAATTCCTTCATCCGGAAGAGTACATCCCGTTCGCCGGAGAGCACCTCTCTGTAATCCTGTTCCAGCCGTTCAAGGAAACGCTTTATTTCCTGCTTTCCTGGCCGCTCCTCTCCCGCCAGTTCTCCCGGCAGGCCGGGATTTGCCAGGATTCCCCTGCCCAGCATTACCGTTTCAGTCTGCGGAAAGGCAGAGGAAAAACGTAGGTAATCCTCTGCGGTAAAAATGTCCCCATTATAAGCGACCGGATTCCGGCTTAATTCCTGCGCTTTCCCAAAGGCCTCCCAGTCGGGCTTATTTTTATAATAATCCGTCTGTACCCTGGGATGGATAATCAGCTCCTTTAGCCGAAATTTATTGAAGATTTCCAGTAAAGGGCCGAATTCCTCAGCTTCCTCCAGCCCCAGCCTGGTTTTCAGGGATATCTGCATATCCAGAGCTTCAAATACTTCCGCAAGGAACCGTTCCAATGCTTCCCTCTCCCCCAGAAAGCCTGCCCCTTTTTTCTTGGACACCACGGTTCCCGAAGGGCAGCCCAGATTCAGGTTCACCTCCCGGTAGCCATATTCGGCAAGCTTTTTGGCCGTGCGGATAAAATCCTCCGCTCTGTTGGTCAGAATCTGCGGAACTACATACATCCCCTGATTGTGCTCCGGCAGAATATCATTCCGTTCTTTTGAATTCAGGGTCTTGTCCTGCTTTGGCGCAATAAAGGGTGTAAAATACTTGTCCATGGGATGGAATATACTATGGTAGGCATTCCTATATATGTAGCCTGTAATTCCTTCCATGGGGGCAAAATATAATTTCATTTCTGTTTTCCTTTCTGCATTGCTGTATCCCTGTGACGTTAAACGGGCCGGAGAATTTTCCCCCGGTCCAATGTTTGATTTTGCATACAAAAAATAACTTTTTTTCTACTCTATTTTTGTTAAACAGCAGCTCATTATAATCCGGTTACCATGACTTCCTCAGTTTTAATGCTCCTGATTCCCATAGAAACGGATATACATTAATTATTTCAAAACCTACCCCTTGATAAAAGGCAACAGTTGAATAATAAACCGGTTTTGATTCCGGCAATACCGTCATGACTTCTATCTGCCGAAAACCAATACTTTCCACATAGGCAGAAAATTGACTGATTAATAATGTGCCATAGCCCTTCCCTCTAAATTCTCGTTTAGTCGCAAACAGTGTTATATGCGGACTGCCATCTAAACACGTAAAAACTAAAAATGACACGATCTCACTCTCGTTCATAAGATAAGCAACGCTTTGAAAAAGCAGATCATTTGTGGTATCCGCTGGTACATTATCCGTGAAGAAATCTTCAGTATAACTTTCAGTAATTGAGATAATCTGTCTGACTGTACCTGCGGAGGCTTCCTTTTCTATACAAAAACGCATATATTTATCCTCTTATTAACTCTGCCGCATGTTTCTTTCATTTTCCTATTATACTACGTTGTGTATGAATAAGGAAAGGAAAGAATCTTGCTTTAATTGCTCTGGCCTTGGCAGAAGAACTACTGCTGCTTATTTATCGTATAACAACAGCCATCCCGCAGATTCTCGGGCAGGCTGCCGTTCTGTGATACGCCCTGTTTTCCGGTGTACCTTCTCATATGCCGCCGTTAGCCCAAGATAGCTTTTCATAGAAATGCTATCACCGCCGCTTCTTTTCACTTCGTCGCTATTTTGCAGCTTTATCCCAATATACGGGACATCCTCTATTTCCTTCATAAGCTCTACCTTCTTTCAAGGTAAAACATAGCAAAGAAAAATGACTTTTAAGTGAATCCCAGCTTATATAATTGTAAGGGGCAAAAACGGATTCGCATAATTTTAATGCTTTTACACATACTGTCAAAGAGGTGAAGCTGTAGTCTGAGTCGCCTCGGAACAGCCAAAGCTGTAAAAATAAAGGTACAGATCCATAGTGTCTTTTCAAAATATATCAGAGATGGAGCAGAATACCCAGAGATTTCTGGGAGAAAGGAAAAATCCAATTACTATCTGAAATAATTGGATTATACGCGAGAATATGGCATCCTATGTATCCCCGGCAGTCCGGGATAAATTTGAATCATTATCAATTAATCTGAAAAATGTGATATTGGAAAGAAACGTTCAAATCAATGACGTTTACGATTTGATTGACATCCTGGAAAGTATCGTTAAGGAGGAGGAGCAATAGCTTCCCCTCCTTAATTTCAGGTAGAATTTTGCTTTCAGTGAAATACTGTTGCGCCTCTGGAAATTTATTCTGCTTTCATAAGATATATCTTTTCCAGACTATAGTTATCAAAATCCATAATTCCATCTTTCACGGTATAGTTATTGGAAATGAACAGGGCTCTGCTTCCTGGTGTAAAACACATGGCGGCCCCGTTGGGGAGTTCATACTGTGCACGCGTGGCAACAGCCTTCTGGTCTCCGATATTATAGGTATAAATACCATAAGGCCCCCAGATTAGCAGATCTGAGTCTCTCCCGGCTCCCATCGTATCAAAGGCTCCCACATCATCAGGAAGGACATTGCTGTATTTTTCATCAATTGTGAAGTTTTGTATATCAAAGCCAACTATAGTAGGGATCCATTCATGCCCAGCCATAAGCACTCCGTAGACCTCTCCGTTTCTGGCCCGTCCCAGCCCCCGGACATCGCCGTCGTCACAGGTAATGCTGCCTGCCAGGGTGCAGTCTTCATTCAGAACCAGTATTCTCTGACTCTTCTTGGCGCCTTTCCATTCTGCCAGATAAATTCTGCCGTCTTTATCTGCAGCAATCGCCTGATAAGGCATTTTCGTCCCACTGATTTGATTAATATCAGCCTTTTCAAGTTCCTCTCCCTCAGGCGAAAGCTTCCACAGACAGGAGCGTACATTCTCGAAGGAACCATTTTCTGACTGGGTAAGAAGAAGGCAAAGATTCCCTTTCCCGTCGCATGTCATCATGGAAATATCCATGCCGTCAGGCACCTGTACCTCCATTTTCACCGGCTTATCACTGCCAAGCTCCAGCTGATACAAGCATGCCTGACTTCCATTCGCTTTATTGCTTCTTTCTCCGATATAAAGAGTATTTCCAAAAGCTGCCGCAGCATCAATGCGCATTTCGCCGCTGTAATTTATAACCTGATCCTGAGCCGTCAGCTCTAACTGTACCGGTTCATAGATTGCATCATACGCAGAATCATCCAGTTCTCCGGCGGCAGCTTTGCTTTCGGCCTCATGTATACTAAATTCCCGTTTTTCCCGGAAATCAATAATTTGCAGGATTTCTTCATCATTCAGTTCTTTTTCCGGTAAAAAGAATGTGCCGCGCGATGCAAGGAAGGCAACTCCGTTCCCATCATATTCCGATGCAGCCTCTATTCGTTTCAATGTTCCCTCCGGAAATACGCCCTCGTTATAATATTTCCCCTTCAGCTCTTCCATTTTCTTTTTTTCCATATCGGTCAGTTCCCTGGAATAAAAATCAGCCGGTGCGGTATTCAGCGATGCCTGGAAATGACTTGATCTTTCAGCCTCATTCATAGCCTCCATCCGCTGCCTAACGTAATTAACCGCTGCCGTTACCGTAACAGACAGTGTTGCAGCCAATGCTGCCGCAAGTATTATCACCTTCTTCCATGTAAACCGCCTTTTTTTCCCTGCAGGAAGGCAGCTCAGGATATTTTCGATATGTTCGTCAAAGTTTTGGGGCAGCTTCGGAGTTCTGTCCGCTTCCTTTTGAGCCAGCTTCATTATTTTTTTATCAAAATTATCAATCATAGTCCGCTCCTTTCCATCCAGAATCATACCAGCTGTTTCTTTAATATATCCTTAGCCCTGGACATCCTGGATTTAACGGTTCCCTCCGTGATATGGAGAATTTCACTGATTTCCTTTATTTTCATTTGATCATAATAAAATAAAATGATTACGGAGCGATATTTTTCATCAAGGGTTAATATAATGTCCCACAGTTCATCGTGTTTATCAATTTGTGACATCCCATACCGACTCACATCCTCAGTCAGTTCCACCCTTTTCCTTTTCCGGAAAATATGTTTTGCTTCGTTTGCGGTAATCATCATAATCCATTGCCTGAACTTATCGATCTCCCTTAAAGAATCCAGATGCTCATAGGCTTTTATTACCGCTTCGCCTACGGCATCCTCCGCATCCATTTCATTTTGCAGTATTCCATAAGAAAGCCGGTACATGGGCAGCTTATATTCTCTGATTAAATCCGCAAATTTTTCTTTTGTTATCCGCACCTGCTTTCACCTCTCTTTTTTAGAAGCTTCTGATTATAAGAGTATCCTGTATGGAGAAAGGTTCCGTTTCACTTATAAAAATTTACAGAAGCAATTGCTGTTTTATGGAAATATATGTTGGTTAATGGAAAATTAAATGATAGTACTGATTGGCGCAGGTAATAACCCGATGGTTGGCATGACCGCGGATTTTGCTGTCTCTATCGAAGAAACTGTAATTATATCCGAAGAATTTACAGATTTTTCAGAAAAAAAACCGTACCAACCATAAAAGGTCGGTACGGTCAATTATATATTTATGTCATTTACTTAGAACTTACCAGCCTGAGCAGCCTCTTCAATGCTAACAGCAACAGCCACGGTCATGCCGACCATCGGATTGTTACCTGCGCCAATCAGACCCATCATCTCAACGTGAGCCGGAACGGAAGAAGAACCAGCGAACTGAGCGTCAGAGTGCATACGTCCCATGGTATCTGTCATACCGTAGGAAGCAGGGCCTGCTGCCATGTTATCGGGATGAAGTGTACGGCCTGTACCACCGCCAGAAGCAACGGAGAAGTATTTCTTACCCTGCTCGATGCATTCCTTCTTGTAGGTACCTGCAACGGGATGCTGGAATCTTGTGGGGTTGGTGGAGTTACCGGTAATGGAAACGTCAACACCTTCTTTGTGCATGATAGCAACGCCTTCACAAACATCGTTTGCACCGTAGCAGTTAACCTTTGCGCGAAGTCCTTCAGAATAGGATTTGCGATATACTTCCTTTACAGTGTTGGTGTAAGGATCATATTCTGTCTCAACGAAAGTAAATCCGTTGATTCTGGAGATAATCTGAGCTGCATCTTTTCCAAGGCCGTTAAGGATAACTCTTAAGGGTTTCTTACGAACCTTGTTTGCTTTCTCTGCGATACCGATAGCGCCTTCAGCTGCTGCGAAGGACTCATGTCCAGCCAGGAAGCAGAAGCATTCGGTTTCTTCTTCAAGAAGCATCTTTCCAAGGTTACCATGGCCAAGGCCTACTTTACGGGTATCAGCAACGGAACCGGGAATACAGAAAGCCTGAAGTCCTTCGCCGATTGCTGCAGCTGCGTCAGCTGCTCTCTTACAGCCCTTCTTAATTGCAATTGCAGCGCCTACAATGTAAGCCCAGCAAGCATTTTCAAAGCAGATAGGCTGGATTTTCTTAACCTGGTCATATACGTCAAGTCCAGCGTCTTTTGTGATTTTTTCAGCTTCTTCAAGGGAAGCGATGCCGTAGCTGTTCAGTACGGCATTGATTTTATCAATACGTCTTTCATATGATTCAAATAAAGCCATTTTCGCTACCTCCTCTTATTCTTTTCTCGGATCGATGATCTTAACAGCATCAGCAACACGACCGTACTGACCTTTTGCTTTTTCATAAGCTGTGTTCGGATCGTCGCCCTGCTTGATAAAGTCTGTCATTTTTCCAAGGCTTACGAACTGGTAGCCGATAATCTGATCTTCTTCGTCAAGAGCGATGCCTGTTACATAGCCTTCTGCCATTTCCAGATAACGAGGGCCTTTCTTCAGGGTACCATACATAGTACCAACCTGGCTTCTTAAGCCCTTTCCAAGGTCTTCCAGGCCTGCACCTACAGGAAGTCCGTCTTCGGAGAACGCGCTCTGTGTTCTGCCGTAAGCGATCTGTAAGAACAGTTCTCTCATAGCTGTGTTGATAGCATCACATACAAGGTCTGTATTTAAAGCTTCCAGAACAGTTCTGCCCGGAAGGATCTCTGCTGCCATAGCTGCGGAGTGGGTCATACCGGAGCATCCGATTGTCTCAACCAAAGCTTCCTGGATAATACCTTCCTTAACGTTCAGGGTAAGCTTGCAGGCACCCTGCTGAGGAGCACACCAGCCAACACCGTGTGTCAGACCGGAAATGTCTTTTACTTCTTTGGATTTTACCCATTTTGCTTCTTCAGGGATCGGAGCACAGCCGTGAGCAACGCCTTGTGCTACTGGACACATTTCTTCAACTTCTTTTGAATAGATCATGTGAAAACTCCTTTCGATATGTAGATTGTATTAGCAAACAGTGCGGCGCCGTATGGTAAAGCGCCTTATTGATAACAAAATACCTCTGCGGCAAAAAGGCCGCAAAAATACCTGTCCCTAATCGCTCGTATTATTTTCTCATATTTCATCTTAAAAATCCAGCCTTTTTGAAAAAATTTGTCAAAGAATTGTCGAAGTGGTAAAAATAAGCGTATCCGATGCTTAGGAGGGCTTCGGATACGCTTATAAAATCCACATTTCTGTTATCAGTTCAACATCATCCGGTCATAAACGACCGAACCAACTTTTCTGTTATCAGTTCAACATCATCCGGTCGCAAACGACCGAACCAACGTTATTGTTATCAGTTCAACATCATTCGGTCGTTGGCGAATTCTCCGCCGCTGGCCTGTTCGAATTTCTTCAGGAGGTCTGATACCTGAAGCTTCTTCTTCTCTTCTCCTGACACGTCATAGATAACTCTTCCTTCATGCATCATGATAAGGCGGTTTCCGTGAGCGATGGCATCCTTCATATTATGGGTAATCATCAGGGTGGTCAGGTGATCTCTGTCAACGATCTTTTCCGTGATATCCAGAACCTTTGCCGCTGTTTTCGGATCCAGCGCCGCCGTATGCTCGTCAAGGAGCAGAAGTCTGGGCTTTTTCAGGGTTGCCATAAGCAGGGTCAGCGCCTGGCGCTGGCCTCCGGAAAGGAGGCCGACTTTGCTGGTCATGCGGAATTCCAGTCCGAGCTCCAGAATTTTCAGCTGTTCCTGATACTCTTCTCTTTCCTTCTGCGTAATTCCCAGCCTGAGGGTGCGGTGGCCTCCCCGCCGTGCCGCCAGTGCCAGATTTTCTTCTATCTGCATATTGGCGGCAGTTCCCGTCATCGGGTCCTGAAACACGCGCCCCAGATATTTGGCCCGTTTATATTCCGGCAGCTTGGTCACATCGATGCCGTCTATGCTTATCGTACCCGCGTCTGCATAAAAAACACCTGCCACTGCATTGAGCATCGTTGACTTTCCTGCCCCGTTTCCGCCAATGACGGTTACAAAGTCTCCTTCCTGAAGCTCAAGGGAAAGGCCGTTCAGCGCTGTTTTCTCATTAATCGTACCCGCATTGAAGGTTTTGGTAATATCTGTTAGCTTAAGCACGGGAAGCACCTCCTTTTTTTACCGCCTTTTTGGAATATCTGTCCTTCAGGTAAGGGATTGCCAGGAACAGAGCCACAACCAGGGCTGAGAACAGCTTCAGATCGTTGGAATTCAGGCCCAGCCACAGAACCACCTGCAGAACGATATAGTAGATAATTGCTCCCAGGGCCGCCGAAAACAGCTTGAAAGCAAAGTTCCCGCGGACACGGCTGAAAATCACTTCACCGATAATAACAGCCGCCAGGCCGATAACGATAGCGCCCCGTCCCATATTTACATCCGCAAAGCCCTGATACTGGGCATAAAGCGCACTAGCAAAAGCAACGATTCCGTTGGAAAGCATAAGTCCCAGGATTTTACAGAAATCCGTATTGATTCCCTGTGCCCTGGACATATTCGGGTTGGAGCCGGTGGCGCGGATGGAGCATCCAAGCTCAGTACCGAAAAACCAGTACAGTAAAGCGATCAGTACAATAAGAATTACGATACAAATCAGTATTGTATTTTTATAAAAAGGAACGCCCTTTATGTAGCGCAATGAAACCAGCAGGGAATACTTATCCACGCTGACTGCCTGATTGGAGCTGTTGGCAAGAATTCTCAGGTTAATGGAATAAAGGCCGAGCTGGGTCAGTATTCCTGCAAGAATTGCCGGGATTCCCATAGCCGTATGAAAAATTCCCGTAACCAGTCCGGCAAGCGCCCCTGCCAGAACCGCGCATAAGAGGGAAAGGCCGATGGAATGTCCGCTTCGTATCATCATAATACAGACAGCGCCTCCGGTGGCCATTGTTCCATCCACTGTCAGGTCCGCCAGATCCAGTATCTTGTAGGTAATATAAACCCCGATTGCCATAATGCCCCAGATCAATCCCTGGGCGCAGGCGCCTGGCAGCGCATTAAAGAGCGACATGATATTCACTTCATTTTACCTCCGCGTATCTTTTTAATTAAGCCTCTTTGGACTTTTCTTCATTTTTAAGGCTTTTACGTATTTTCACAGCCAAATATATATTTATAACAGGAAAAAATATGATCTTCATCTCCAACTATAGAGTACGACAAAAAGCGGTAAAAAAGCAGGGCTTTTTTAACCGCTTCTGTACGTAAGGAACTAAATCCGTTCCCCAGTTCACCGCAGATGGCTGCGGGGATGTACTTTATGTTAGAAACATTGGTTATTCGGCTTTGATGGCAACATAGTCATCAGGCACTGTAATATTCAATTCTTTGCAGATTGCTTCATTGTATTCCTTGGTTACATTGGGAGCGGATTCAATCGCCATGGTTGTAATGTCAGCGCCGTTTACAAGAATATCCACTGCCATCTCGCCGGCTTTATATCCGATATCGTAATAGTTGATGGACAGGGTGGCTACGCCGCAGCCCTTGCAGATTCCTTCTTCACCGGCGATGACGGGAACGCCTGCGGGCAGACATACATTATTGATAACCTCTGTATTGGAAGCAGCCGTATTGTCTGTGGGGACATAGATTACATCACACTCTCCCGCCGCATTGGTGGTTACGGAAGCGATATCATTGGAGTCTGCGAAGGTGTAGGTCTTGCAGGTATATCCCAGCCCTTCCAGATGTTCCTGGATGGTGTTTGCCTGATATACGGAATTGGCTTCTGCAGAGCAGTAAAGCAGGCCGACAGTTTTGGCATCCGGGAAAAGCTCATTCAGCATGGCTGCCTGTTCCTTCAGGGGAGCCAGATCGGATGTTCCGGAGATATTCTTGCCAGTGGTTCCTGTCCACTCGTCAATTTCCAGCGCGGTCGCATAGTCTGTGATGGAGGTTCCAAGAATCGGAATGGTTCCGGTCCCTGCCGCTGCTGCCTGAAGGGAAGCTGTTGCGTTTGCCAGAATCAGATCCACATCTGCAGAAACAAACTGATTGATAATGGTTGCGCAGGTCGCGGAATCACCGGAAGCATTCTGCTCGTCAAATTCCACGTTATCCTCGCCAAGCTTTTCTATCATGGCTTCCTTGAAACCTTTTGTTGCGGCGTCAAGCGCTTCGTGCTGCAAAAGCTGGCAGATACCGATCCTGTATACTTTATCCGAATCGGTCTGCGCTGCGGGCGCTTCACTGTCGGCTGCCGCCTGGCTTTCCGCAGGTGCCTGGACCGACTCCTGTACAGCCGGCTCCGAAGCCGTGGAAGCAGCATTCTGTGCACTGCTGCCGCAGCCGGCCAGCATGGCTGCCGTCATTGTTAAAACGGTTGCTACTGCTAATAACCTTTTCATAACTTTTTCCTCTTTTCTATGTATCTTTTACAGTTCGACGCTTTAGCGCGTGCAAGCATTAACGCGTCTAACAGTAACTATACACGAAAATAAGGCTTTCGTCAATAATAATTTCAATATTTCGTATATGGCCTGCAATATTTTGTGGCAGCCCATTTATTGAAGCTGTTACAAAATTTACCCCTTATTCAAAAAAACTCATGTATTCCCCATAAAAATGGCAATCAAAAAAAAGGGCAGATTTGAACCACTCCCCGTCAAGTAGACAATTAAAAAAATAAATTTTTTATGCCACCGGATTTGTCTGGTGGCAGTTTTTATGCCGCCGACAGATAACTATCATGTTTCTCCATAGGAGTCATAACCCCTAAGTTTCTTTGTAATCGCTTGTTATTGTAGTATTCTATATAGTCCTCGACCATTTTCACAAGTGTTGATCGATCCGTAAAACGCTTACCATAGTACCTTTCCCTTTTGAGGATACCCCAGAAACCTTCCATGGGGCCGTTATCAATACATTTCGCAACTCTTGACATACTTTGTCTCATCCCGGCAGTTTCCAGTTTCCTATGAAATGCACGATTTGTGTATTGAAAACCACGGTCAGAATGACATAATGGCGTCGCATTCGGGTTAGCAGTAATAGCAGCATCAAACGTGTTAAATACCAATCGATTATTATTGCAATCGTCAATTACATAAGATACGATTCTCCGATCGTAAAGATCCAAGATAGCACTTAGGTATACTTTATGGACTTCTATACCAGTATAATACTTGAATTCTGTGACATCTGTCAGCCATTTCTGATTAGGAAATTCGGCTGTAAACTCCCTGTTTAAAATGTTTTCTGCAATAAACTGGGGATTTGCCGCCTGTCTTGTACACCCATGGTTAGAATACTTAATAGTAGATTGGATTCCTTTCTTACGGCAAATCCGGAGTACCCTTTTGTCATTTACTTTGATGTTATAATAACGTTCCAGTTCATCTCTTATCCTGCGGTATCCCTTGTCAGGACTTTCGGTATGTATTTTTTCTATGATATCTGCAATTCTCAGGTTTTCTACTTCGCTTTTCGGTATACATCTGTCCATCCATTTATAGAATGAAGCTCTGCTTATCTTACCAAGTTTACAGAGAACAGATATTGGATAGCCATAAGTTTCATGTTCTTCTTTGATTGCCTGATAGACCTGTCTGTGCCTGGTCAGGCTCAGCCCCGCCTCCTCTCGATTTCGTTGAGTTTTTTTAAGAAAGATATCTCCATTTCCGCATGTTCTTTTTCTGCACGAAGCAGCTTGTTTTCAGCTCTCAATCGTTCCAGTTCGGTCATTTCCTCTGCTGTCTTTGTTCGTCCGCGCCGATCCTGTAATGCTTCAACGCCTTTCGTTTCGTATTTAATGGTATAGCTCCGGGCCTGTTGATATGATACTTTGTATTTCTCAGCGGTTTCAGCATAATTGTGATCATGTGCAATGCAGTATGCCGCGATTTCTATCCGTTCCTCAATAGTTGTTTTTCTTCCGTTTGTCATGATAGCATTTTCTCCCGTTCCGGAAGCTTTAAGCTTCTCATGACCATTATACTTCTTAATCCATTGCCTTAGTTGAGAATCGGAAAGAATTTTGTATTTTTTACAGATTTCATTAAGAGACCCCATACCCGAAAGATAATCCACAACTGCCTGTTCTTTTTCTGCTCTTGTGTAATGTTTATTACCGGTTTGGGTAAAAGCTGTTACCCCCATTGAGTTATATTTGGTTATCCATCTCCTTAAGGATGTAGGCGCAGTTCCATATCGGTCTGCAATTCTCTGTAAAGATTCATTTCCTTCCAGATATGCTTTCACTGCATTAATTTGCTGTTCGGGACTAGTTTTTGCTTTTCTTCCCAAATAAAATGCCCCCTTTCAGGCAACAAGTTTTTATTATTTCACTTGTCTACCTAAAAGGGAGCATATCAATTGCTCTACCCGCTTTTTTGATATATAAATATCCGGTTCATTCCATTGAAATTACTGTTTATCCGCCGTTTGCCAGTACTTACTGTCTGTCCGTACCAGCCTGTGTACCGCGTTTTTCGGATATTTCCGTTCTGGTTTTATAAATGCTGTTGGCAGGTACAAAGCCTCTTACCATAGAGGTGGGATAAATATTGCTGTCCCTGCCGATTACCGTTCCGGGATTCAGGACGGAATTACAGCCGACCTCCACATTATCGCCCAGCATGGCGCCGAATTTCTTCAGGCCCGTATGAAATTCCTCTCCATTGCATCTGACTACAACGAGGGTTTTATCGCTCTTTACATTGGAGGTAATGGAACCGGCTCCCATGTGTGATTTAAAGCCGAGAATGCTGTCTCCCACATAATTATAATGGGGAACCTGCACCTTATTGAACAGGATTACATTTTTAAGCTCAGTAGAATTGCCTACCACGGCTCCTTTTCCAACGATGGCGCTGCCCCTGATAAAGGCACAGTGACGGATCTCCGCTTCCTCGTCCACGATGGCCGGACCGTTGATATAAGCGGTAGGCGCAACTTTGGCAGATTTTGCAATCCACACATCCTCTCCGATTTTGTTGAATTTATCTGCAGGAAGCGTATTTCCCAGTTGTATGATAAAAGCCTTGATTTTCGGTAATGCCTCCCAGGGATAGGTAAGGCCCTCAAATAAAGGCGCTGCAATCGTTTCATTCAAGTTATACAGATTTATGATTTTACATTCTTCCATGTCTGCTCCTTACTGTGTCCGTGACACTCGCTGCCTGCTTACACGCTGCCTGCTGCCCCTGGCCCGGTCAGGCTTCCTTCGCCTCCGGTTTCTTTCCGGCAGCCGCCCTGGAGGGCTGCTTCGTGTAATACTTTGAATTTTCCTCAAACTGCCTGTACAGAATCTGTTGATTGTTCAGCTGCTTCACGATGTTGGTTCTGCGCCCAACAAAATCGGTCAGCTTTTTCATATACTCCTGTGATGTAATCGTGCCGTCCGCTACCATGGTCAGGCCTTTTTCCCAGCTGGCCGTAAGTGCCGGATTCAGCAGCGGCCTGATGGAATCGGATACCACGTCATAAATCATTTCACCCATCTGCGTGGGCGTGATGATCTGTGTTTTTTTATTCAGATCAAGATACTGGATGGATACCAGCTTCTTCAGGATCTCCGCCCTTGTGGCGCTGGTCCCAATACCGCTTCCCTTAATCTGGGCGCGAAGTTCGTCATCTTCAATGAACTGGCCGGCGTTTTCCATCGTCAGGATCATGGTTCCTGAATTATAGCGCTTTGGCGGAGATGTCTCCCCTTCCTTGATCTCCAGGCTCTCATTTACAAGCGGCGTGCCTTTTTTCAGCCCCTGGAGTATTTTCAGGAAGGCGGCATCGCATTTCACATCCTCCTGTGAGCCGTCTTTCTCCTCATTTCTGTTCTCTGCATTTGCAGGAACGTCTTCTTTTTTCCTGGAAAAAGAGAACTGGCTCACCTTCAAATAGCCTTCCTCCGTCAGCACCCTGAAGCTGGCAAAAAAACGCTCTCCCTTCATAATACTGACCAGAGATACCTTCTGATATACCGCAGGCGGATAAAAAATACTTAAAAACCGTCTCACGATAATTTCATAAACCTTTGCGGCCGTGGCGGAAACGCTTTTCAGCGCCCCCAGTCCCTGTCCGGTAGGAATAATCGCATAGTGATCCGTAATCTGTTTATCATTGACGTATCTTGTTTTGGCAATTCCCTGATAGCTTTTGCTTTCCAGAATCTGCGCCGCAAAGGGGGCAACGGAACTGATTCCCCGAAGCCCGCTGATATTTTTGCTGATTTCCTTTGCAACAGCGGTGGAAAGCACACGGGCATCCGTTCTCGGATAGGTAGTCAGCTTTTTTTCATAAAGCTCCTGGACGATCCGCAGTGTCTCATCCGGGCTGATTTTAAAATATTTGGAGCAGTCATTCTGAAGCTCTGCCAGATTATACAAAAGCGGCGGATTCTTCTGTTCTTTCTTCCGCTCAATTTTATCCACAACGGGAATTTCCCTGGGATCCTCCTCCAGGAAATTTATCAGCTTCTGCGCTTCTTCCTTATCCTTAAAGCCGTTTTCCTTATACAGTAAGGGCGACTGGAACCATCTGGAGCCTTCCACTGCCCTCCATTCTCCTTCAAAGCTGCGGCTGCCGTTCTCAGCGGCCGCCAAAGAAGCACTTGCCTGGTTGTCCTTCGCCTGGCAGGCGATGGAAAAGCGCCCGGTTACCCTGTAAAACGGCGTCTTCACAAACTGCCGGATTTCCCGCTCGCGGTTTACCACCATTCCCAGGACACAGGTCATTACCCGGCCTACGGAAATAACGGCCTTGTCTCTTTTCAGGTAGTTCTTCACCGGTGTGCCGTATTTCAGGGTCAGGACACGGGAAAAATTGATGCCCATCAGATAATCTTCCTTGGCGCGCAGATAAGCCGCATCGCAAAGGCTGTCATAGGCAGAAAGATCCTTGGCTTCCCGGATGCCTCTGAGAATCTCTTCCTCTGTCTGGGAATCAATCCAGACCCGGCGGCGTTCCTTGTCATGGACGCCGGCCTGCCTTTCCACCAGACGGTAGATATATTCTCCCTCCCGTCCGGAGTCGGTACAGACATAAATTCTGGTGACATCGGCCCGGTTCAGCAGGCCGCTCACAATGTCAAACTGCTTCTGGACGCCGGGAATTACTTCATATTTATATTCCTCCGGAATAAAAGGCAGCGTTTTTAACGTCCACCTTTTTAATTCCGGGTCATAAGCATCCGGGTAGCTCATGGTTACCAGATGTCCGACACACCATGTGACGATGGCCTCGTTTGATTCCATGTAGCCGTCCCGGTTGCTCATATTGTATTTTAAAGCTTTTGCAAATTCGCGGGCAACACTGGGTTTTTCCGCAATAAATAAATCTTTGCCCAAATCATACCTCTTTTTTCAGGGCTTATTTTTTAGTAATATATCCCTGTGCTTTCAGCAGTTCCGCACACAGAACGGCTCCGCCTGCTGCTCCACGGACCGTATTATGGGAAAGTCCGATGAACTTCCAGTCATAAACCGTATCTTCACGGAGACGTCCCACGGAAATCCCCATGCCCTTTTCATAATCCACATCCAGGGAAACCTGCGGACGGTTATCTTCCTCCATATAGCGCACGAACTGCTTGGGTGCGCTTGGAAGATCGGCCTCTTGCGGAAATCCCTTATAACTCGTCAATTTCTCAATCAGCTGCTCTTTGGTCGGCTTCTTCTCGAAGTTAATGAACACGGCAGCCGTATGTCCGTTCAATACAGGAACCCGGATACACTGGCAGGTAATCTTTGGAAGCTGTGCTTTTACGATCTGGCCATCCTCTACTTTGCCAAGTACGCGAAGCGGCTCCTGCTCGCTTTTTTCTTCTTCTCCGCCAATAAA
>ENA-OPRR01000415-OPRR01000415.1-human-gut-metagenome-genome-assembly--contig:-NODE-415-length-45547-cov-21.024818_pt1 | contig 45547 bp, 40 predicted proteins | sample MGYA00241796_ERZ501883 | MGnify/ENA primary metagenome ERZ501883 (study PRJEB25962, sample SAMEA2042406) | human gut metagenome | biome: human gut; feature: human-associated habitat; material: faeces...
AGAGGAAGACGATACCGAACAGGCGTATCTGCCTGAACGATGATTCGATGTTTTTAAGTGACTTAAATTCCATTGTTGTTTATTCGTTTTTAATTGTCAGTTGATTATTTCAGCAGTTTCCCGGCACGTCCGACCACGTTTCCTGCGGCTGCACCCGCCACGCTGCCCGCCATGCTTCCGGCTCGTCCCGCCATCTGGTTCACGTTGCGACCGTAACCGCCCATGCCTCCGGCTTGGATAATCCAGCCCGCAACGGTGGGAATGGTAAAGTAGCCGATGATGCCGATGCAGAGGAATACGATATACACCCCGTCGCTCGAATCCAGCGAGAAGTTCGGGTCTGCCTGCATCCGCTCGATGTCGTTTTGCAGCATCAGAACCTGTATCTTCGCCAGTATGGTGCTGAACATGTCCGATACCGGTAGCCACAGATAGACCTGTATATAGCGGCATATCCACTGCGTGAGCGTGTTTTGGAAACCGTCCCATACCGACAGGGCGAAGGCTATCGGACCGAGAATCGCCAGCACCACGAGAAAGAAGGTGCGGACGGTGTCTATCACGAGGGCGGCGGCTTGGAACAGCAGTTCGAGTATCTCGCGGAAGAAGTCGCGGATGCTCTTCTTCATGTTGTACATTCCCCGGTCGATATACATTCCCGCCATCGTCACCATGTCGGAGGGCGACCAGCCGAGTTCCTCCAGTTGCTTGTCAAATTCCTCGTTGGACACGAGGTAGGCGGTTTCGGGGTTGCGTACCATCGCCTCGTATTCCAGTTTGTCCTTCTGCTCCCGGTATCGGTTCATGTCCAGCGTTTCCGCCTCCAGCATCTTTGCCGTGCCCTGTACGACGGGTGAGAGGATGCTGTTTATCGTGCCCAGCACCACAGTCGGGAAGAACATGATGCACAGACCGATGGCAAAAGGACGGAGCATCGGGAATACGTCTATCGGTTCAGCTCTCGCCAGCGACTGCCATACCCGGTAGGCGACGTAGAACAGCGCACCCAGCCCGGCGATGCCTTTCGCCACACCAGCCATGTCCCCACACAGCGGCATCATCTGCTCATAAAGTGAACGTAAAATCTGATGAAGGTTGTCGAACTTCATAGGCTACCAGTATCTTTCGTTCATGTTCCCGTACAGCCCCATGATGCGGTCGAGGTCGTTCTTCTTTTTCGCACGCAGGTAACTCACGGAGATGTTCTTGTTCGTGTAGTAGCTCACGAGGTTGCGGTAACGCTTCATCTTCGAGTGGCAGCGTTCCACCACGTCCATGCGCTCCTTGTCGGTCATGGAGAGCGTGGTGATGTTCACCACGTTCCTGAGTTCCGTCAACACTTCGTTGCTTTCCTCCAGCAGTTTCGTGTAGCCGAAAGCGATTGCGGAAAGCTCTTCGGGTCTGAAATTCCCGTCACGGAGCATCCGTTGGAAACTGTTCACATAGATGTCTGTGATGTCGCCCACCATCAGGATGGTCTGCTGCACCTTGCGGGCGTCCTTGACCAGATTGTTCACCGATTTGAGGGCATCGTAATACTTCTTGCCCTGCTGATAGATTTTCACCGTCTCCTGAAAGTTGCTCACCATGTTCGTGGCGGTCTTGGAGGTATGGATGATGTTTTTGGAGGCATTGATGATGCCCTGCGCTAGATTGCCCGGATCGCTTACGACCCACTGTGCGCTTGCCCTGCCCGCGAAAAGCAGGCACAGGCAGATAATCATTGTTATTCTTGTTCTCATGTTACTTTGGATTTTAGTGGTTGTTATTCTTCGGTCGGATGTCCCGGCTGCGGCTTCACCCGCACATAGTCCCCGTTTGGCGAGAAAGTCAGCACATCCGTGGCCTCGTTGTAGGACACGTCGATGCGGAAGCCGGTGTTCATGAACAGGTTGCCGTTTTCCTCCTGCAAGAGATAGGTTTCCGGTTTCAGCTTGCGGCGCAGACCGCTCCGGCGGAACACCGTCACCTTGTAGGCTTCGCCCTCCTTGTAGATAAGCACATCGGGCTTCCCCTCCACGCTCTCCCAGTTCCCGCACAGCATATCACGGAGGTTGTCGGCCACGTCGCAGGATTGCAGCATCATGACCGCCAATCCGATCAGACACTTGCTGACTTGCAGCATTTTCACTGTCTGTAAATTCATACGCATTTTTCTTTTTTCGTTGATAAATTCATTTTTAATTGTTGGTTGTTTCCTTGTTTCTCCGCTTCTCGGCAAGTTGCCGGATGGCGGCTTCGATGTCGCCGCCCAACTTCTCCGCCAGATGGTAAACCTCCACTTTCTCCGTTTCCTCGGTGGTGTACGCCAGATACTCTTCTGCACTGACCTCGGTGGCATAGACGGCGCTCTGCACGCCGCCCAGCCCGATCCAGACCTCCTTGTACTTGCGGCCCGGATGATTCGACATATTGATCGAAAGTATCTGCGCCTTCTCCTTGTCCGTAAGGCCCAACAGGGTTTGGATGGCGTCGAAGCGGTTCATGAACTTGCGCTGGTCGAGCAGGATTTTGCAATCGCTGTTGTTGATGATCGCCTCCTTCACGATGGGCGAAGAGATGATGTCCTGCACCTCCTGCGTGACCGTCACCACCTCGCCGAAGTGCTTGCGGACGGTCTTGTACAAATATTGGACATACGAGGCCATATTGTTGGACGCCAGCGCTTTCCACGCCTCCTCGATAATCAGCATCTTGCGGATGCCTTTGAGTCGTCGCATCTTGTTGATGAAGACCTCCATCAGCACGATCGTCACGATCGGGAACAGCTCCTTGTTGTCTTTGATGGCGTCGATCTCGAAGACGATGAAACGTTTGGACAAAAGGTCGATCTCGCTGGGCGAATTCAGCAGGAAGTCGTAGCGCCCGCCCCGGTAGTAGGGCCGCAGCGTGGTCAGCAGGTTGCGGATGTCGAACTCCTCGCGCCGCACCTCGATCTCGCGGCTTTCGAGCTCTTCGCGGAACTCCCCCTTGAGGTATTCGTAGAAGGTGTCGAACGAGGGGCGTATCGAACGGTCGGCCCTGATGCGGCCGATGTAGCCTGATACGGCATTGCCGATCTCCGTCAGCTCGGTTTTCGACACTTTCTCGTCGGCGCTCTTCCACAAGGTCAAAAGCAGCGTGGCGATGCTGTCCAGCTTTTCCGTCTCGAACACGTAGTCGTCCGTGTAGAAAGGGTTGAAGCTGATCGGATGCTCTTCGGTGTAGGTGAAGTAAATCCCGTCCCCGCCCTTGGTCTTGTTGTGTATCAGCTCGCACAAACCTTGATACGAATTGCCCGTATCCACGAGGACGATATGCGTTCCCTGCTCGTAGTATTGGCGCACGAGGTGGTTCATAAAGAACGATTTGCCCGATCCCGAAGGCCCCAATACGAATTTGTTGCGGTTGGTGATCCAGCCCCGGCGCATCGGCTCGTCCGAGATGTCCAGATGCAGCGGCTTGCCGCTTATGCGGTCGCACATCTTGATCCCGAAGGGGCTGCTCGACGAGCGGTAGTTCGTCTCGCCCGTAAAGAAGCACAGGGCCGGCTCGATAAAGGTGTAGAACGACTCCTCGGCGGGGAAATCCCCTGCGTTGCCCGGCATGGCCGCCCAGTAGAGCGTCGCGGCGTCCACCGTGTTGTGGCGAGGGCGGCACTCCATCTTGGCGAGCTGGCTGCCCGCGTCGTTGCGGATGCGGCGCAGCTCCTCCGCGTCGTCGCTCCATGCCATGACGTCGAAGTGCGCCCGAATCGAGGTCAGCCCGAACGAGTGCGCCTCGTTCAGATATCGGTCTATCCACTCCTTGTTGATCTGGTTCGAGCGCGAGTAGCGTGCCAGCGAGTGCATGTTGCGGGCGCTCTTCTCGAAGCGGCGCAGGTTCTCGGCGCTGTCGTCCAGAAAGAGCCACTGGTTGTAGATGTGGTCGCACGCCAGCAGCAGGCCCACCGGTGCCGCGAACGAGAGCAGGCAGTCCGAACGGTCTGTCGAGAGACGCTCGTAGCGGCTCTCCGTACTCACACGCCCCGGCAGGTCGTCCGTGTCGGAGAGCGTGTGCAGGCAGACGTGCTTGTTGCCCACGCGGAACCCTTCGGCTTTCAGTTCCATATCCTGCAACACGGTCGTATCGTCGAGCGAGAGGGAGAAGTATTTCTCGATCAGACCCGGACAGTCGGGTGTGCCGATGATCTCCTCGTCCGTAAGGCGCGTGAGGGTCACCAGCCCCGAATCGTTCATGATGCGCTCGAACTGATCCGCCGATTCGAGGAACGCGCGGGCCGTGTCCGGATTTACCTCTTTGGGAATGATGTTGCCTCGGCAGAGGGTCGAGAAGTCGGACTGCATGCGGGCCCGCTCCTTGGTCGTCTTGGTCAGGTAGAGGAAACATGCGTGGTTCAGAAAAGGGCGCTCGTTGAAGTGGCGCTCGTAGCTGCGCGAAAGGAAGCTCGCCTGTTCGCCGCAGATTTGGCTGCGCCTTCTTCCTTCTTGCCGGACGGAGCCGGATGCGCCTGCTTCTGCTTCGTTCGTCACCTCCGGACGGTATCGCTCGCGGATGAACCAATCCTGCTTCAGCACTACGCTGTATTCGGGCAGCACCTTCACGGCCTTGCACCAGGCCGCGTGCATCGCCTCGTACTCGGCACCCGTCACGGTGAAGAGTTCGGGCAGCTCGACGCGAAAGGCTGCCGTGATGTCGGCGTCCTTGCTGATAATACAGCCGCCCTCGACCGCCAGCAGCGGGAACTTGCTCTCCAGCGTGGAGGCTTTCATCACGTTACGCATGACGCACCTCCTTCCTGCGGTTTAGGAAGCGGCATGCGCCTTTGCGGTTTATCAGGTAGCGGGGACGGCGGCGTGCGGCGGCGAGTTTCATCAGTCCGTGCTCGCCGTAGCGGGCGTTCATACGGAAGGTGTAGAACACCAGCGCCGAGGCGGCCCCTGCGCCGAAGCCGATGCACGCCCACTGATCGGCGCCCGCCGTGTAGAAGATGACCAGCAGCACGAATACGGAGAGCAGTCCTCCTGCGAAGAGGAAGAGGTACTGCGCCTTGAGCCCTTTGAACTCCACGCTGCGCCCGATGCCCTTATTGATCGTGTACTTCATGGCGGACACGCTTACAGGAAGAATGAACGCAGCACCGTGGCGCTTACGATCAGGAAGATGCACGCCCCGAACCAGCTCGCGGCGGTCTTGCTGGTGTCCGGGTCGCCCGACGAAAATTTGTTATAGACCTTGATTCCGCCGATCAGCCCGACCACGGCTCCGATGGCGTAGATGAGCTTCGTGCCCGGGTCGAAATAGGAGGTGACCATGTTGGTTGCGTCGTTGATGCCGGCAAGGCCGTTGCCTTGGGCCAGAGCCGAGGAAACGGCAGACACGACGAGGGCTGCCGACAGCAGAACTTTCTTGTTTCTCATAGATTTCGGATAGCTTTTTTGTTTTGTGGCGCAGAGGGTGGATAAGCCCCTGCGCCGGGGTTCGACATGGATGTTTCAGTGGCTCGGAGGACAGGGCGTACCTATCCGTAATCTCTCTCTTTCATATTGTTTTGGTGTCGGTTCATGCGAAATCGCGGACATCGAACCCTTCGGGAACCGGCGCCTGCGGGGATGGGCCTCCCGCATCCTCCGCGGCGATCCTCCGTTGGAATGCCGTGAGGTAGGCGTCGATCAGGCGACTCACTTTGTCGTTCCCGTCGGGAGCGGCCGAAACAATGGCCTCGAACATATCGGTCTGTTTCAGCCCCAGCAGGGTGCGTCCTGTCTCCTGCTGCTTCTCGTCTGTAAGGGGATTGTCGTGTGCTACGGTGCGGTAGGCTTCGCTGATCTGTTCGAAACGTACACCCTTGGCTAACGAACGGCCCGCAGGGGGCTGCGTATCGTCGTGTTCGCCCTCGTCCTCGTCCATCTCCCTCTCTATCTCCGCTTCGAAGTCCGGGAAAGGTTCTTCTTCGTAGAGCGGGGCCTCGTAGGGTTCCGGATCGTTGTTCTCGCCTGCGGGCGGGACGCCGAACACTTCGTCCAATTTCTCCGGCGGGATCTGCCGGGGGTATTCATGCACACTTGCTCCGGCAAATATACCGGCTTTTTCGACCTCTTTTACGTTTTCCGAACCTGTGGCAGCGGTTGGCGTCGCTTGGCTTCGATGTGGCATCGTAAAGCGACTTTTGCCGATGATCGCGGGCCGCGCCTCCGCTTTCGGGGGCGACGCCTGCTTCGTGCCCGCTGTCCGCTGCCCGCGCAGGAACCAGCGGGCGACCCATAGGGCGTAGCCAACGGCGAAGAGCGCGAGGGCGACCAGTACGGCGGTTCTCAGCGCGTCCATTGCTTTCTGCCTCGTGAGGGTTTGCGACTGCGGCAGTAGCGGTCGATGCTCTCTGCGTAGTCTTCGAAGTGGGCATGCAGCACGTTGTCCACATAGGCTATCATCGACACCGCTCCGCTGCGGGCCGTGATCTGCCGCAGGCGTTCGTAATGCTCCGGACGGATGCGTACCGTCTTGCCGGAACGGAAAGCGCCGCCCCATCGGTTCAGGACATAACGTCTCCGGTAGCCGTCGTCCTGCGCCGTATCGGGGCGGAACTGCGGCTGCGGAGCGGTTCCCGCCCTGTGCGAACGCCGGCGGTAAATCGCCGCGCGGCGGATAAAGAGGGCCGCTGCTGCGGCCGTTGCGGCCAGCAGGATGCAGGCCGTCGTCGTGTAGTGTGTCATGACTGAAAAGGTTTTAATGATCGGTTTGCAGTATATCGTCTATTCCGCTGCGGTACAGCTCGGCGATCTCGTCCTTGTGCTGGCGCAGATGCTCGGCCAGTACGTTGTCGATATATCCCCCTACGCTGATCTCCTTGCCCGCGAGCGCCAGCAGGTGTACCAGCTTGATGATGGAGCGGTGTATCTCCTGACTGATGTAAACGGGCTGCCGCGTCTTGAGTTCCCTGCGTTTGAGATATACCTCGTCGTAGCTTCCCCTGCGGCGGCGGGACTTGCCCTTCGCGGTGCCGTCGGTCGGTGCGGCGGCCTCGTCCGCCGCCGGCTCCTCTCCGTCCCTGCGCCATGCCGTCGGTTCTTCTCTGTCCTTGCGGAATGCTGCCTGTTCTTCTCCGTCCCTGCGGGATGCCGCTGGACGCTCTCCGGCCTCCTGCAACACGGCATTTGCGGGATCGGCCAGCAGGTCGGCATCCTTGAAGGACTGGATGATGAGCGATTCGTCCAGCGGCCCGGCTTTCATGCGCTTAGCCATTGTCGCGGAGGTTGAGCAGGGTCAGCACCTCGTCCGTCAGCGCATCGATGTTGCTTCCTCTGAGCAGCGAACGGTCGGCCGGGAACAGCGTCGAGCGGAACAGCGGGCGGTGGCCTGCGGACAGCTCGCGCCGGAAACGCTTGCTGTCGGGAATGAAGGTCTTCAGCACTTGCAGGCCCAGCTCGGCGATCACCTGCTCGTACACCTCGTACAGCTCCGACTTCTCGCGCCCGTCCACCATGTTCCACACCAGATAGGTTCCTTTGATGTTCGAAACCCCCGTTTTGCGGATCACGTCGTTCACGACCGTCATGTAGCGCAGCGTGCTCTCCAGCACCACGCGGTCGGCGCTGATCGGGGCGATGATGTAGTCCATGTTGGAGAGGGCGCGGATCACCGACGGATTGTTGACTGTGCCGGGCAGGTCGAAGAATACGAGGTCGAACGCGGCCTGCTCCGTGATGCGGTCGGCATCGTCTATGGCCCGTTCCGTGCTGCTCTCCACGACCGGATAGGCTTTCTTGCCGAGGCGCGTGAACTGTTCGTAGGCCAGCGCCTTGTAATGGTTGTCTTCCATGGCCAGCTTCAGGTCGCGCTGCCGCATCCCTGCGATGGAGTGCTGCGGGTAGTCGCAGTCCACGACCGCCACGTCGTAGCCCTTCACGTAGTGCAGGTACGAGGCGACCAGCACCGTGAGCGTGGTTTTGCCCGCTCCGCCCTTCTGGGTGGAAAAGGCTAGATAAACAGGTTCTTTTTCCATAAGCATTGAAATATTAAAGCGTTTGACCGTGTATGTAAACCCTTGCGGGTTCGTTCCTTTATGGCTGCGACGCTCCGTTTTTGTACGGGAACGGCGCTTTGCGGAAATGCGGCCGTATGCCTGCATACCTCCATGTCTGCATTCCTGCATGTCTGTACGGCAATGCCTGCATCGGTATCGTCCGTCCATACGTCCGTGCATGAACCGTTATGGATTGTCCGTATATCTTTCGATATGGATATATGGATCGGCCATAGGTATCATGTGTCTGCACATACGCGCCGATACGCTTTCCGTACGTCGGTAATGAATCGTCGCAGCGTATCATTGCCGATTGTCCGCAACGGCAAAGAAACACCCTCCGGTACCCGGAGCGTGCGGCCGCGAACGTTCGTGGCACCGCTTGGCGCAGGTTTGGCATAGGTCTGCGCTGCCTGCTGGCATACAACGGATTGCATAGGCCGGTATCTTTGTCCCGTGAACCGATTCCGGTCTTTACGGTTACGCCTCTTCGTGCTGGCCGGCGACCGTGGCGGGACTGCCTCCGCAGAGGGCAGTCCCTTGTGTCCGGAGAACATTTCATGTTCGGGACACAGCAGCAAGCTGTGTTTTCCGTTACCCGAAACGATTTCGGTAACGGAAAACAGCTTGCCCGCAAGGGGGAGAAAGCTCCTCCGAAGTCGTCGCTTTTTACGGAGCGCCGCCGTGCGCCGGAACGGAATTTTTACCGCACCGGGGGCCTTGCGGCCTTCGGTAAAAATCGAAAGGCATGGAAAAAACCGAAGCCCCCGTCCGGGGCAGGGGCGGCAGGCCGCCCAAAACGGACACGGCGAAAAATTGCGTGATGGTGCGCTTCACGGACGAGGAATATGCCCGGTTCCTCGCGTTGTTCGAGCAGTCGGGCGCGCTCTCGAAGGCCGCTTTTGTCAAAGCACGGGTCTTCGGCGATGAGTTTCGGGTCATACGATCCGACCGGGGGACGATGGAATTCGCCGCGCGGCTGACCGCTTTCAACGCCCAATTCAGAAAAATAGGCGTGAATTACAACCAGATCGTAAAGGAATTGCATGCGCATTTTTCACCTAAAAAGGCGCTCGCTCTGCTCTATAAATTGGAGAGCGAAACGCGCGAGCTGGTCGCTGTGGGAGCGAAAATAGCGACTCTCGCCGAGGAATTTCGACAGCGATGGTAGCCAATATCACCACCGGAAAGGACATCTACGGGGCGCTCGCTTACAATCAGCGTAAGGTCGATCGGGGCAAAGGGGCTGTGCTTGCGACGAGTAATATCCGCGAGCCTGCTGACGGACGCTTCGGCGTCGCGGCCCTCGCCGACGAGCTGCTCCGATGGATGCCCTCGCACGTTCGCACCGAAAAACCGGTCGTCCATATCTCGCTCAACCCCGACCCCGAAGACAGGCTTTCGGACGATGAACTGACCGACATCGCCGCCGAATATATGGAGGGTATGGGCTGGGGCGGCCAGCCCTACGTCGTCTATAAACATACCGACATCGACCGCACCCACATCCATATCGTGACGGTGCAGGTGGATAGTTCCGGACGCAAGATCGGCGACAGCCGGCGCAACGAGCGGAGTGTGGCCGAAACGGAGAAAATCGAGCGTAAATACGGCCTGCACCGCGCCAAAGGGCGGAAGCGGGGCGAACTGTGGCAGCTCGCGCCCGTGGAACCTGAAAAAGGCGACCTGAAGCGGCAGATCGCCTCGGTGGTGAAACCCGCCCTCTCGATGTACCGCTTTCAAACCCTCGGCGAACTGCGGGCTCTGCTCGCGCTGTATCGTATCGGCGTGGAGGAGGTCGGGGGTACGCGGGGCGGACGGGCGTACCGGGGAGTGCTCTATACGGTGCTGGACGCCGACGGAAAGAAAACGCAGGCTGCGCCGCTGAAAGCCTCCCGATTGGGTGACGACGCCTCACTGGCGAAGATCGAACATGTCATGGCCTCTTCCGGGGAACAGATCGGAGGAAAGAAATTGCTCGCTCTGACACGGCACCGCGTCGGGGAAGCCCTGCTGGATACGACGGACGAAACGGAGCTGCGCGAACGGCTTCGGAAGCGGCATATCGACCTCTACCTGCGGCGCAACGACACGGGACGGATCACGGGCGTCACCTTCATCGACCATGAAACCCGCTGCGTACTCAACGGCTCGCGGCTGGGCAAGGCGTTCTCGGCCAATGCGCTGCATGAACGGTTCGCCGCCGGCCGGAAAACGGAGCCCGAACAGCTGCAGCAGTCGCGGCGCAGGCCGCAAATTCGGAAGACACATCCCTCGCGCCGGAAATAGCCTCGCATCGAAAAGGGGCCGCCGGAAGTCCGGCGACCCCTCTGGAGGTTTTTGTTTCCGGATGAGCGCGGCTCATCCGGCGTGAGGGTTTTCAGTCGCTACGGACGCTGGTCTTCACGGCGCCGGGCGAACATAGCGAAATTGTCACGGATGAACTCCTGCACGTCCGACTCCTTGTAGAAAGCCTTCTGGTTCAGCATCCGGTACTTTAGGCCGCACTTCGAGCGGTAGCGTTGCAGCGTGCGCTTGCTTACGTGCAGCATCCGGCACAGGTCGTAGTTGTCGAAGAGTTTCTCACCGTTTTCCAGCGTCGGATACTCCTGCGTTTTGGGCGGCTTCTGGCGCTGTTCTATCGCTTCGAGCCGCTCCATGATGCGGCGCATCCATATATCGAAATATTCTTTTTCCAGTAACATGATCTTTGATTTTTTGATTCGTAATGATTCGTAGTGCTTCCGTTACTGGTGCATGGCACGGATCGCCGCGCGGCAGGTATCGCGGGTGTTCTTCGTTCCGGCGGGTAAAAACGCAGGAGGGCTTCGATGCGTTTACGCATCGAAGCCCTCCTGCCGGGGAAATTGGAGCGTGTGACTCCCGGCCTGCCGTGTGGCGGGGGCATATCAACGGCCTCGTCGGACGAACGGAGGTCGCATGCGGCGATGAATTGCAACGGCAAATATTCGGACGGCCGATACGGAAAACTCCGCAATGGCTGTCCGCACTCCGAAATCCGCTCCTTCCGGCAACCCTCCGCGCTCCGGAAGCACCGCCACCCTGCGAACCGAGAAAGCCTCCGGAACATACGCTCGAAGGCTTTCTATGGTATGGACATACAGGAACGATCCCCGCTGCCGCTGGCTGCGGAGCCGTCGTCCGCGAGAGATCGGTACGGAATTTGTGTACGCTGCCTGCCTTTTATATCTGTTTTTGGCAACTATATCCCGTCTTACACTGCCGTACCTCCGAAACCCGACTGCCGAAGCGAGCCTTGTCCGAAGCCTCCGCCAAGGCGGGGCTTAGGGACTCCGATCTGTAAACGCGGCTCTGCCGCGAACGCTCCGGCAGCCGGTCGTGTGCAGCGGCTCGGAAAACCGACGGAGTGTAAAGCAAGGTATGGCTGCCTTGTTTTTCTCAGGCCCGAAAGCCGGCTTCAGATTCGTACCCGCCTGCGCCGCTTCTGTGCTTCGTCGTGCCGTCCGACCAGTTCCGGAAAGTTGCGGCGGATAAATCCGTTCAGTGCGGCATAATTCAATCCCAGATACCGGGCGATGGACTTCATACTCTCGGTCGTCGAGCCGTATCGCCGTATTTCTCCATGCTGCGCCGCGAGCCGGGCGGCGGACAGGGGTGTCGTGCAATAGAGCCGGAACCTTCGGCATACTTTTCCTCCGTTGCCGCTTTGGGGGCACGGAGGCTTCCGCGACCCGTTATTTTACCTTTGCGCTGATGTCCGACCGCCTTTCCCCGAATCTCGATACGCTTGCCCACGAGCTCTTTGTGGTAGAACAGCAGATGCTGCTCCAGTCCGGACGGAGATATGTCGCAGCGCCGGGCTGCTTCGCTGACCGTAATGTAGCGGTTCCCGCATAGCAGTCTTACGGCCCCGGCATATCGCTTCTTGCAGAATTGCCGCGCGGAAGGTTATCGCTCAGCCCCAGCCGCTTGCGCACCTCTTCGGATCGTTCGACCGCACCGGGGTAATGCGTCCGGAGTTGTTTGCCGAGATTCGTGCCATCCAGCCCGAAGCGGCGGGCGATCTGCGAGACGTTGTATTCGATGTAATCCATGCTGCTGCACGCCTCGAACGCCTCCTTGTATTCGACACGGGAGGCAGGCTGCTGCCTTCGAAGCTGGCCGAGCCGGATAGTTCCGGCCTCCTCCTTGTCGCATGAAATATCGTATCGCGCCAGCATAAGGTGCCGGTGATATTTGCAGATATGGTCCCTTCAGCCCGGAAAGACTCACGCTGCACGTCCGGCTGATTTCTCTGCAAGAGAGTCGGGGCGAACGATAGAGTTCGATGGCCTCGCGGTATCGCTCCGTCATCTTCGGTCGGGGATTCGGGGTGCTGGAGCCTCCGGTCGATATGATCGGTTCATTTTTCATCCTGTAAATAGTCTGGAGTTCTTGGGTCGAGCCGCGTATTATCCTCATTGTTTTCATCGGATAAGTACTTTTTCTGCAGCGATTTTCAGAACTGATTGTTCGGTAGCCTGTACGCCTTGAAATAGTTCAGATGTTCGTAGTAGGAGACGATTGCGGGGAGCATCTTCGTCTGCCGCCGGACAGGGGTGCGGCCTGCTCTGTCAGCAGCATCTCCAGTAAGCATACCCGCACGGCGGATGCCCGTTCCGGAACGGCACGAGTGCGGGATCGGCCGCTATCGCACTGCGGCAGGGCAGACCGTTTCTGTCGATACAGCGGTAGAGGATGCTGGCATCGAAACCCGCATCCGTGCATCTCTCTCTCTGCGCTCCGTCGTATAGTATATGCCGATCCGACTTCGTTCCGGAAAATTTTGCCCTGACTGTTATCCGGATCGGTCGTAACCGCAATTCCCTGCGTATAGGGTCAGTAGGTCAGTCCGAATGCCCAGAGGGGTATCGTGTTGCGGTGGCCGTACTCGATGTCGTCCTTCACCACGTAGGCGTTTCCGATGTCGCGGATCTGCTTCTGCGTTTTGTTGCGGCCGCCCACCTCGAACGTGAGCCCGCCGATCCGGAAGTCGGACACCGAAGACGAAGTTACGCTCTGCGTCGGAGCCAACAACGAAAGGAATACCGTTTCGCGGACGTTGCCCACGTCGGGCGTCGTGTCCGAGAGGGCGTAGGCGAGGTTGGTATTGTTCAGATATATCTTGTCTACTTTGCCCAATGCACTGATCCCGTGCGTGTCGTCGCGCAAAATATTGATAAGTTGCGCCTTTTCCAGATAAACCATCAGATCGGCCACCATGTTGCGGTTGATGTTCAGGTCGCGGGCCAACTTCGAATAATTGGGTTTGAAAGGAACGCTTTGCGCGACGATATAGAGCAGCTTTTTGAGCTTCTGGGCCGTGGAGGTCGTCATCTCGGCGAATGCAGGAATGTCGTTATCTACTACCTGATTGATGACGCTTAGCAACCGGAGGTAGTAACCGCTCTCCTGAAAATAGGGATAGTAGCCCTCCTTCAGGTACTCCTTGAACAGCGCCACGGGACGGTGTTCCGCATAGGGGAAGTCGATCTTGTTCCGTACGACCTGTCCGAGCGTATGGGCGGGAATACGGATATCTTTGCCGATAGCCAGGTATTCCCGGAACGAGAGCCCCGGCAGGCGGTATTCCAGCTTGCGGCGGCTCAGGTCAGCCCCGCCCTTCTCCAGATCGAGGATGGACGAACCCGTATAGCCCACGCGCAGCGTTGCATAGGTGTCGTAGATGTTCTTGATCTCGGTGGACCAGTTCTTATATTTGTGTATCTCGTCGATATAGAGCGCCTTGCCGCCCTCCCGATAGAACTGTCCGGCCAGCTCCACGAGCGTATGCGTCGAGAAATAGAGGTCGTCGGCCGACACGTAGAGCGTGGTCTCCGCATCCTCGTGCAGTTTGATGTGCTGCAATACGAGCGTCGATTTGCCGACGCCCCGCGCTCCGAGGATAGCCACAAGGCGGCTCTCCCACAAAATCTTGTCGTGAATGTCGCGCACATAATCGGTCGGCGTGTTCTGAAGCCGCGTCCGGAAGGTTCTTATCAAAGTATCCATGCTTACTTGCTTTGTCCGTTTTGCACAAAGATAACAAAATTGCACGATATATAATGCAATTCCTATGCAAAAAAGATGGATTCATACGGCAGCCTCGCTTCCGCATCCGGCGTGACTGACTTTCCATGAAAAAGGGTTGCACTTTCGGAGCGGTTCCAGTGGCAGCAGCTTGCACGGCACGGGGGCGTCGCGCAGACGTCGGAGTTCCTTCGCCGCGATCTTCACGGCTTCGGCCTTGATACGGTCGAAGTTCACCCTGAACGTATTCTTCATGCGGACAAGACATTGCGGGACGCTACCTGATACGACTCGTCTTCATCTGCTGAGACAGCCCATGTTTCGAACCCGATTGTTTTATGAGATCATCCCCGTCAAAAGTATTTTTGGCGGGGATGAGTTGCATTTCTGGAAATCAGAATCTGTGAGTATGCCCGACCGTTCCCGGGCTTATCCTATTATTAAAATTGTTGGGAGGTGGATCATAATTGAATGAATAATTTCCTTCCGGCGGTTTGTTGACGATGGTGCTTTGCTGTTGATCGATATCACCGCCTGAAATCTCCCCGCTTTCCCTTCTCGAAATTCGATCAAAAAGGTTCTGCTGATCTTGTAGCGATAAATTGAATTTCTTTTTCATAACAGTTTAAGTTTTAGGTTATTTGAATACTGTCTGAACTATTAAGGCTCCTTAAATTTTTTGGTCATAATAAAATTTGGAATCAATATACGGGAGCCCACCCCGTATATCAATTTACGACAAAATACATTTCCTGAAAGTTGATCGTCAATCGTTTGAATTTAGCGGGAGGCAGTACACCCAATGTTCCGTCGAAGGGTATTCCCATCAACTGGGAATGGGGCATATCTTCGATCACATACAGGTTAGTCATCACACCCGTTTTATCCCCGATTGTCAGTTCCATCTGCGGCAGTATGGCGTATTCGAGTACCGGGCTGTATCCGGTCGCGGTTTTCCCGCGTTTGCGTCCGTGTGCCTGCAACGGCGGAAGCCGGTCGCGATGCGCCTCATGGAATTCCGGTTCGACCGACGATTTCGAGGCTCCCGTATCCCAAACCATCGTTGCGGGGATTCCGTTCAGTTTCACCAAAATATAAGGTATTTTGTGGAGCATCAGATTCCGGGGAGCATCGGGCAGCGGTGTCGTATGCGACTTTAAGCGCAACTCCCGAACTCCATAGTCCAATTCGATCTCAGGAAAGAGTTGCAACACATCGTTTCCGAGAATAATGCTGCAATCCGTAACTCCCGTCTCTTCGAGAGGCAAGACCACACACGGAATATTGACGAACACGGCCGCGCCCAATCGCAGGGTGTCGAGCAATGCGAGAGGGCACCGCGTTTCGTTGAACCGGATCGAATCCGCCGACAGCGGTAACCCCAATCTCTCCGTCAATTGCTTGTCGATAACCGTCATTTGCCCTCCGGAATCAAGCATTGCGCTGATACGTTGTGTGCCGCGGACAGCAGTGAACTTGATTTGTTCGTCCTCGACGTCGAACGGTATGTCGTAGTTCGCGTCGGCATCCGATATTTCCATTCGGGGCCACTGGGATTGCAGCCCGAAAAGGACGGCATTGGTCTCGAAGGCAGTCCGCGTCCCCTCGTCCATATAGTCACGGCCTTGCGCAAGCAGGCTCGTACAAATGTCGTGAGCAGCCTTGAAGTGTCCGAGTTTCGCCAGATTGTCGGACATCATCCAGAACAATGAGAAAAAGTTGCCGCCCATTTGGGCGTTGTACTCATCGTACATGCACTGGATTTTCTCGACGGCGCCCGCCGGATTGTTGAAATTATGATCGAGCAACGCCCCCGAGAACAGCCGCATGTAATCACTCAGACTGTCGGCGGTCTGCTCATAACGGGCTCTCGTTTCGAACCAGTCGCTTCGGGAGATAGCCTCTCCGATTGCATTGTCATACGGGTTTTCTTGGGCAACTCCGCTCCGCACCAGAAGGACTGCGAACAGCAGACAAATGATTTTACGAATAATCATGGCTTTGTCATTTTGAAGTGGATATATCGACGACGGAAACAATCTCCGAATAATCGCGGTTATGGAAAATCAGCCTTTCCGCAAACAACCCATCTATAATGGGAATGAGACTCTTTTCCTCGATATGACATTCTTTGGCCAATTCAACGAGAGAGATGACTTCCTCATTGGCTTTTTGCAATACGTTCCACTCCGTAGAATGCGTATCGAATTCCAACTCATTTATCAGTGTTCCATTGCAGTATTCTTTGTATACAGCCTTATCATCGTAGACAACGAAAAGGTAGGAATAATACTGGCTTTTATAATAATGTTCGATTTCTATAAATTTGTCCCACAATAGATTCTGAGATAATTTCAGATGTTCGAGAAGGATGATCTTAGTCTCGTCCTGCAAGTAATTTCGTGGCAGAAGCATAGCCATCGGATTTTCGGCCCATCGGTATGGCAATTCGTCCTTTATCTTGTTATAATATGGACTGGACTTGATTACAGCTAATTGAGATATGTTATGCTTGAAAAAGTTTTCGGCATAAAAGAACCTTAAAAAATGCAGATTGTCAATGCTCTCGATTATATCGTCTTCCGTTTCTTCTATCAAGCCCCGTAAAACGTTCGCTCCGTTGACATGAATTCTGTACTTATAAGCGAACTTGATGAATAAGAGATTACTGGAAAATGTATTTTTCTTGTCGATCTTTCGTAAAAGATTGTCTGAAGGAGATTCATATCCGATTTGCACATGATTGAATCCAGCCAAAGCCATCTTCTTGATGACCCGTGCATTGATTCCATGTGATATGATCTCGCCCAAATCGATGGATAATCGAGGATACTGCTCTCTGATTTCCATTAGTCCGTCAAGGAAAGCGTCAAAGCGAGTAAAGTCATTGTCGATAAGGTCATTATCCAGAAACTGAATTCTGTAAATTCCGTATTTCTTAACCGAATCGGCGATCTCATCCAATGTGACGGCTATATCCTTTTTCCGAAATTTATAACCCATGTTTAAGTAGCAGAAATGACATTTCTTCCAATGGCAGCTTCTACTGTTTTCAAAAGATAACAATGCATATTGCTTGGGAACACCATAGCAGTCCATCTTATCGAAAAAATCGGAATAATCCGGCCGGAGAGCTTTAGACGATAAATCGGCGAACTCCATATTAGGTACTCGGGATGTTAGAATTTCGCCATTTACTCTGTATGCTATGTTGCCGATCGAGGATAATTCATCCGTTTTATCATCAGAAATTTTCTCAGTCAAATGAAGCAGAGGAATCTCGCCTTCGCCCCACATAGCGATATCGAATTGTGCGAAATTTTGCAAATAGGCAATCGCCGCTTCTTTGGTGCCGATGCCTCCGACAACGATTACTGCAGATGGACTTTTCTCTTTGATTTTTTCTGCGATAATACTCGAACAAACCCATTGATACAAATTTACCTCCAGCCCGAAATACAGGATATTGTCGAAATCGTATTTATCTATGATTTCATTCAACAATTCTTCGAACTTTTGGGCATATTGATGCATATGTTCATCCCAAAAATTAGGAGACATATTGATATACTGAGGTTTGATAGCCTTCAGCAAAACTTTCAAGCGATTATATGCACAAGTGTCTTTATGTTTGATTGCCAAATAATTGTAGTACAGCAACAGATGTTCGGCTCCTTCATCTGCCAAAGTACCGTCACTCCACATAAATTCGTTCTGGAGCTTCCGCAAATAAAGGTTCCAATATTCGATGCAGACGTTGTATCCGAAATTTTGGAGATAGGCTTTTAACACCGACATAGCCGGCGAAGGCATATAAACATTTGCGGGAGGCGCCCATCCTAAAATGACTTGCTTTTTAGTTTGCTGTCCTTCATTCTCCATAGTAGTAGTTCGTATAATAGGTTAAAGTCTTTATCTTGAATAGATATTCGTATTTCGTCTGCAGGAGTTGCGATCGGGCCTTGACTTGCGTACTGATGGCGGTATTATAATCCGTTACGGTCGCGGCACCGAGGTCGTACTTGCGGGCGATCTGCCGGGCCGCCTCCTCGGCCGAGGCGACGTATTTCTGCGCTCCGAGGTATCGCTCCCATGCCGTGCGGGCATCGATGAGCGCCTGCGTAACCTCCTTCTCCACCTGTTTCTCGGTGGTACGCAGGGCATATTCGGCCTGCCGTATGGCGAGTTTCTGCCGCTGCACGTTCTTGCGGGTCGTGAATTTGCCGAAAATCGGAATATTGAGCGACAGCGACACATAGCTGCTCGCATTGTCCTTGTATTGTTCGAAAAACGGATAGGCGTCGTAGCGATAGGTGCCGTCGGGATTCTGGAACATTTTCTGCCGGGCGTCCGAATAGCTCGACCCGTACCCGACCGAGAGTGAGAGCGTCGGCCAATAGGCCGTGCGTGCGATTTGCAGGTTGCGGCGGGCCAGATCGATCCCCACGCGTGCCGCCTCCAGCTCGGGCAATCCCCGGGCGGCGTCGAGCACTTCTGCCGGGCTGTCCGCGATGTCGTAACGAGTAAGCTCCCCGACATCGGGCGCAACGGTCCGGAAGGTCGTATAGTCGTCGATTTCGAGCAGCTGGCAGAGGTTCAGCCGCGCGATGTCGTAGGTGTTCCGTGCCGTCAGCACGTCGTTCTCCGCATCGGCCAGTTGCGATCGGATTTGCAGCAGGTCGGCCGTCGTAACCTTGCGGGCCTCGACCTTCTTGGCCGTCTTCTCTTCCTGTATCCTCAGTTCCGCCACGACCTGTTCGGCGTCGCGGATCGTCTCCTCGGCACACAGTATCTCCAGATAATAGGCCGTAACGTTCATCCGCACGTCGTTGCGCATCTTCTCCACGGCGAGCAGCGACGAGCGCAGGTCGAGCTGCGCGCGTTTGAGGTTGTAGTAGTTCTTCAGCCCTCCGAAGATCTGGATATTCGCCCCGAGCGAGGCGTTGTTGCCCGCCACGGTCTCGTTCTCCACGAACTCATAGGTCGTCTCGTCGAGCACGCGTCCTGTCGAGAACGATACGCCGGTCGAGGCGGAGAGATCGGGAGCATAGTTCCATTTCGATTCGGACAATGTAATGCGTTTTTCCGCGGCCGTGAGTTCCTCTGTTTTGATTTCGATGTTGTGCTCGTAGGCATGCGCAATGCACTCTTCCAGCGTCCAGCGGCGCTCCTGTGCGAAGCCGGAGGTGCCGAAGAGCAGCAGCAGTCCGAGCGGTACGATGTACGTTCGTCTCATACGGCTCATCGGTTTTTGAAAAGCGACACGACGGGCTGGATGAAGCGTTCGATCAGCCGCATGTCTTCGGTTACGATCTCCGCCGTGCCGTCCATCCGCTGAATCATCGGCAGCTCGCGCTTGTACGATGTGGTCATTCCGTCGGGGAAGACGACCTCGGCGGTATAGGCGATGGTCGTACCGCTTTGGGTCTGTATCTGTTCCGGTACGGCCGACAGCGAACGTATCCGTCCCCGCAGCACGCCGAACTCCATGTAGGGATAGCCGTTGAGCTTCACGTTCACCCCTTGGCCGACCTTCACTTTGCCGAAGCCCGCCGAGGGAACCTGCAGGCGCCCGATGACCTCCGTCGCACCGTCCGGAACGATGCTCGCCAGTTTGTCGCCGACGGCGACATGCTGGTTCTCGCTCCAATAGTTCACGAGCGTTACGCGTCCGGCGACCGGAGCCTCCAGCACATACTGCTGCCGCCATTGGGCGATCTGGGCCGCGAGCTGCTGGCGGCTCTGCTCCAGCGTCCGCTCGTATTCCGCCGTTTCGTTTTCCTGTTGGAGCGTCAGTTCCACGAGCTGTTGCTCCGACTGGATGATTTGCAGCTCGGTCGAGGTGAGCGTGGCGTCGAACCCCGCCTTCGTGTTCTGCTTCGAGAGGTAGTTCTGTGCCGTGGTTTCGTAGTCGGCGGCGGAGATCACGGCTTCGGCCAGAAGCAGCGAATCCCGCTCCAGCGTGCGGCGGCCGTAGTCGAGATCCTCCAGCAGCAGCGAACGCTGCCGTTCGAGTTTGGCGTAATACTCACGGTTTTTGGCGATCTGTTCGCGCAGAAGCTCTTTTTTGCGGGCGATATTGTCCGTCGCAAGGTAGTGGCGGTAGTCGCGGCAGCGGCTTTGAAACTCGGCGAAGGCGGATTGCAGCTCCCCGAGCGCATATTCTCCGTCGAGCCACGGACTGGCTGCGAGGGCGGCGGGCGCGAGCGTATCGGCGGCGAGAAGATGCTCCGAGAGGCGCTCCACGTCCCGTCGCTCCGCGGCATTGTGCAGCACGGCGATGAGCTCTCCCCGTTCGACGAGCTCTTTGTCCTTTACGCAGAGCGTGTCGATCAGCCCGTCGTAACGCGCCACCAGATCGGAGGGAGGATTGACGGTCGTGATGACCGCCGGAGCCTCGATCGTATCGGGGTACTTGATAAAATAGCAGCCGATGACGATTCCTGCAAAAATCAAAAACACGACCGTGATTCCCCAGCGCACCACCCACGACGGTGCCCGACCCAGAATCGCTTGGGCCTCGTCGCTGTACAAATTCGTTCTTTGCGGCATATTATTTGAGTTTTGGCATCGTATATTGAAATAGATTATTCCAAATATATTTTTCGTAAACACGCAGGGGCTTGCGGGCACCTCGGATCGGGATAACTCCAATTACTTGGTCCATATGCACCGACAATTATTTTCCAACATACCCCTTGATAACCTCTGCATTTGTCAAATACACCGCACATTTTACACTGACTCTCTGGCTGCATATCGTTTTGTGTTATATTAAACAAACTAATAGCTTTGTCAGAGTTCCAAACTTCCAGAATAGATTGTTTTGTTAAATCTCCAATAATGAAGTTCGGGTGCCAATATAATTCTTCACATATCGTTACCTTACCATCAGGCAAAATGACAAATGAGCGTTGGTTTCCCGTACACACGGAGCGATGATCAAAATGTTGCTCCTTGTGCCGCTTTGAGTTATAATCATTCTCCGTGTCTGGAGAAGATATTACAAAATCTATTTTAAGTCGCTCTTCTTTTTCGAGTTCTTGAATGTATTGCTCGATTCTTTCAATGGATGCTAATGATGGCTTAATAGAATTATAGAAGTCAGGCGATTTATAAAGTGAAAAACCTGCAGGGCCGATTCTAATGCTTTTTATATTTTTATACTGAGTAAGTAAACTCATCAGGGGGATTATCTCATCTTCAAGTGAATTATTGAATTTGGTAATAATACTATTGGTTTGCCAGTCAAATCCCATTTCATCAAGCATATCCATAGTGCTCTTAATCCGGGAGAAATACTGTTGATTTGTGTTTAAGATGGTTGCCAGTGTCTTGGGGTTGATTGAATCGATGGATATTTGAACTTTTGTTAATCCATTTTGTTTTAGAAAAACCATCATTTCTTCGGATATAGGAGCCTTGGTTGATATCAACGGAAAATAACCATTGGCAACTAATTCAAGGGCAATCTCCTTAAAATGCGGATGCATTAACACCTCACCTCCATTGATATCTAATTCTGGGAGCTGAATTGATTTTGCATCGCGTATGATTTTTTTTATTTGCTCTACGGACAACGCCTTTTTTGCACATGGGTTCTTTCTGTCTGCATAGCAATAAATACAATCCGTGTAGCATGTCATCGTAAGTTCAAAAATAGCAGACAGTGGTTTATATTGCCGTCCGTATGATAAATCAATGTCATCTCCGCAAATAAAATCATCAACATTATAATATTCTCTTCTTAAATATTTACTTCCATCGACAAGCACATTTTTAGGGAGTATTATAAGCTGATTCTTATATGGCCAGAATATTCTTTGAGGATTTTCTATGTAGTTGGAGAGTATATCTTTGATTTGTTCTTGCTCCAAATCAAAATAACCTGCAATATCTGTAATGCACTCTGCCAGTGTTCTTTTACCATCAAAAAACGATAGCATTTGAGCATTTGCAGGATGAATATGGCAAGTTATATTACTGTCAAATTCCAAATCGGGAAATCGAGCTTCATCATAAGCCCCTATTAGACATCTTTTAATGTCATTCCGAAGATAATATGCCGGGTTCAATATGTAGGTTCCATTTATATCCATTGCTATCTTTCTTGATGTTTTTCAACCCGGGCTGACACCAAACAGGTATTCAGCCCGGGATCTTGATTCATTTACTTTGCGGTAATCTTACAGCCGTTTTTACAAGCTTTTCTGCATCCATCTCCACATTTCGCCTCTGTAAAATTCGAGGGAGATTCACTCAAACTCGGACGACCTCCGAGAATGTGCAACAACTCCGTTTTCTCCAACGACCCGTTGGAAATTGTTTTGGGATTCACAACTTGTTGCTCCTTCATAAAATCAAGATTTTTGGTTTTTCCTACTCTGTTTCCCCCCTTTTCGGACTCCGGGTTTATAGTACCGGCTGATCTGCCTGTCGATTTTTTCTATAAATTGGGTTTGCCCCGACAAATCCGGAATTCGGAAACTTCGGATTCTGGCGTAATAATCATAAATCTCGGATCGTTCTTCGGGACTGCTCATCGTCTCCCCACTCCAGATTTCGCTGTCGCGGCGGACCAGTTCATCCACAAAGCCAGCATCGGCCATATTCGGAATCCCAATCCCGAAAACCCACTCTCCGACCGGTTTATAAAAAATAAATCCGGTATAAACCTCTTTGTATTCGAGTCGTTTCTTGAAGTAGCCGGGACGTAAGTCGAACCGATCCTCCCCGAAAGGCGTGCCCGCCAGATCGAACCCAATGCTTTTGTTTCCGCACGCAGCAAATGCAGCATCCCATTTCCCGTTTTGCGTCAGGCCCCGATACTCATTCCGCCTTTTTGCCCAGTTAATCGCCACGTTGGCGACCCGCCCCGGAAATCGCTCCGCGATGATCTGCCCGGCGTAGGGGGCCGGTCGGCTGTTCGGACCGGTTAAAAAGGAGTGCGGCGAGTTGAAAATGATCAACGCTTTTTTACGTGGATCGGGGCCGTCGAACAATTTATACAACTCCGTCAAAGCGTTGTTGCCCATAACGATGTCTTTGTAATCCCATATGTGCAGGAAATCCTGAAATTGTTCGTGCGTCATCCCTTCCGTCTGATGCCATGAAAACGGAACGTCGGTACATGAGATATGCAGCTTTTTTTCCGCCGGGAGACGCTTGTTGATCCGATAAACGGAACAGAGGTACTGATGGAAATTGGTATTCTCCCACAAAGGCGTGTAATCCAGATTTTGATAGGCATCCCATAGCGCGGTCTCGAACTCCCGATCCGACGCATAACTGGCATTGACGATGCAATCGACCGTTCCGGTCATGTTGTAAACCCCGATCTCTGTCATTATAAGCCCGACCTGATCGATAAACCGGGGATCGGACATAATCTGCTCGATCAGGTCGTATTGCGTCGTGTCCCGGTGATCCCGTTCACCCAGAATAACGACGTCGTATCTGTCGAACAGCCCCATTACATAATCTACGGGTGAGGTGTTGCAGTCGTTGATAAAATCGACATACTCCTCTATTTTGGGAGAGACATAGCTGTCCTGTCCGTGTGTCGGGCAGACAACAAGCAGGGAAATGAAGATAAACAATACTTTGATTCTCACGGTTTGAAGCATTTTTCGATCCAATTCAATTACCTAATTCCAACTGATTTCTCACCAGTTCGTAATAATATCCCCGTTTGGCCGTCAGCTCGTCGTGCGTGCCCTGCTCGACGATGCGTCCGTGGTCCAGCACGACGATCTTGTCGGCATTGCGGACCGTCGAGAGGCGGTGCGCCACCACCACGACCGTCTTGTTCTCGAAGAGCCGGTCGAGGCGCTCCATGATCGTGCGTTCGTTGTTTGCGTCCAAAGAGTTGGTCGCCTCGTCGAAGAAGAGGTACTTCGCATCCTTGTAGGCGGCCCGCGCGATCAGAAGCCTCTGTTTCTGCCCGACGCTCAGTCCGTGTCCGTCGGCACCGATCTTCGTGTTGCAGCCCAAGGGCAGTTCGTCGATGAAGGTGTCGATGTTGGCGATGCGCGTCGCACGGCGCACCCGCTCCATGTCGGGCCGTTCGTCCGAGACGCCGATATTACCGGCTATGGTATCCGAAAAGATGTATCCCTCCTGCATTACAGTACCGCACGCCCGGCGCCAGCACGACGGGCTGTACTGCGCGATGCGGCGGTCATGGAGCAGCACTTCGCCCGAGGTCGGCGTGTAGAAGCCCAGCATCAGCTTGAGCATCGTGGTCTTCCCCGAGCCGCTCGCCCCGACAATGGCCGTAACCTTGTCCGCCGGGATCGTTACCGACACGTCGTCGAGCGCTTTGGCCGAGTGCGGGCCGTCGTATTGGAACGTTACGCCCCGGAATTCGATGTCGGCATTGTCGGGAATCATGCGGATGCGCTCTTCGTCGGCCGGCTCCTCGTCGTCTTTCTCCTGAATTTCCGAGAGGCGTTCGAGCGAGATCTTCGCATCCTGCGTCGCCTGCACGAATTGGATGAACTGCGACAGCGGTGCGTTGAGCTGACCGATGATGTATTGCAGGGCGACCATCATGCCGAGGGTCATATCGCCCTCGATGACGGCCGAGGCTGCGAGGAACGAAATGACGACGTTCTTGGTCTGGTCGATGAACGTGCCGCCCACCTCCTGCGTCTGCCCCAGCACGAGCCCTTTGATGGAGACCTGGAACAGCCGCGCCTGAATGCGCTCCCATTCCCAGCGTTTCTGTTTTTCGCAGTCGTTGAGTTTGATGTCCTGCATACCGTTGATGAGCTGCACGATGTTGCTCTGGTTGGCTGCCGCCTCTTGGAAGCGCATGTAGTCCAGCTTGCGGCGACGTTTCATGAAAAGCAGGATCCAGCCGATGTAGAGTGCACTGCCCAACAGGAAGATGCCGAGAATCGTCGGGTCGTAGCCGCCCATCACGGCTCCGTAGATGACGAACGACACGACGGCCATCGCCATGCTCAGCAACGAGCCCGTGAGGAACGACTGAATGCGGTCGTAGTCGCCGATGCGCTGCATGATGTCGCCCACCATCTTCGAATCGAAGAAGGCGATCGGAAGACGCATGAGCTTGGCCAAAAAGTCCGAGATGAGCGAAATGCTGATCCGGGTGGTCATGTGCAGCATCAGCCACGAGCGGATGAGGTTGTTGGCCAGCTGGCCCAGCACCAGCACCACTTGGGCGATGAGCATCATCACCACGAACGAGAGATTGCCCGTACCGATGCCCTTGTCGACGACCGACTGTGTGAGGAACGGCAGGATCAGGCTCAGCACGCTGGCTGTGAGCATCGCCAGCGCGAGCTGTGCAAGGTAGTTTTTATAGGGCCGCAGATATTGCAGCAGATAACCCAGTTTCAGCCGCTTGTCCTCGTCGCCCTTTTCCTTGTAGAATTGGGGCGTAGGCTCCAGCAACAAGGCGATGCCTTTGCCGTTGGCCGGGCCGGCAAGGAAATCGGCGGAAGCGAGCGAAGGGACTTCCTGCTGCGGGCGAGCGGCCGATTCCGTGCGGTTCGGCAGTTCCCGACTTTGTATCCATGCCTTCAGAAACTGCTCCTCGGTGTATTTGAGCAGTCCCGATGCCGGATCGGAGACATATACCCACCATTTACCGCGTTTGCGGGCGATTCTGTAGACCACCACGAAATGCTGCTGGTTCCAGTGGACGATGCACGGCAGGTTGGCTTCGTCGCGCAGTTGATGCCACGTGATCTTGACGCCCGTAGTACGGAAACCGATCGACTCCGCAGCATCGCTGATCCCCAGCAGAGAGACGCCTTCGCGCGTGATGTGGCACCGCTCGCGCAGATTTTGCAGCGAGTAATGCCGGCCGTAGAACTGCGCGACAATCCGCAGCGACGTCGGGCCGCAATCCATTGCATCGAGTTGGGTATAGTGAGGGAACCTCATAAAAACATTTTCGATATTTTAGTGTCGTATTATCTTATGTACATCAGGTTCAATCAACTCCAGTGTATCTGTAATTAGCATATTACATCTAAGAGGATTGTCCCAAACATCTATAATTGCATCATGGATTACATTCCATAATTTTTGAAATTGTTCGGAACGTATTATCTCCTTTACGTTGTCATGGTTTATATTGTAAAATTTTCCATTATTTTTTAATAATTGTATTTGCCGGTGAATCAGAAATCAGGATGGCATAATTGATAAAATCGGTCGTCGCTTTGTTGTTTAGGAAATGTCTGTTCCCCTGTTGCAGAAAGCTGCACACTCTGATCAAGTCTGAACAGTCCCGATACGGAGAGTCTTTGCCGTCAATTTGAAAGAGTGTCAGATCCGATATTTTATTTCTCTTCAGGAATCTGATACCTTTGAAATACTCCCTCCAGCAATCACCGATTCCCCAACCTCCTTTTTCGAGGATTCGGGAGGGGTGCTTGGCGGATTGCCCCCACAGAACCTTGCTTTTCGTGAGATAGCCCATCATCGTAATCACCTGATCGGGGCGATAGACATTACGCTCGAGAAGCCGGGCGAAAAAGGAGGGGGATTCGGAGTCGCGCGATTTGAGTATATGGTAAAACCCCATTCGGACGAACTGCACGCCCGCGTCGAATCCATAATGGCGCGACAGCGCGACGTAATTATCGAAAATGGTAGATTCCCGTTCTTCCCGACAAACGGTCCGGTTTATGTTGTCCATCAAAAGTTCGAGATCGAAACGAACTCCGAACCGGTCGAACATCTCTGCTCCGTGGGCTTTGTAGTCGTTCAGGCACCCTTTCAGCGCATCCAGCTGCTCTTCACGCGGTACGGATATTCCGTCGAGCAATTTTTCGTATACCGATCGCATCCGGGTAAATCCATTATATGAATCGCAAATGTCTTCCATTCGCTCCGAAAGGTACCTCATGGCAAATTCGTATGAATAGAGGGCGTCGGTTCCTATAACGGTGATCCGGTAATTATTCTCGCATAGTATCTTACGCAACGATCGCCACTTGTTGTAACATTCCATGCTTTTCTCTTGGGGCACCCGTTCGCCGTATTGGAGAACCAGACTCTTCAGCAGATCGTCATCCCCCGAGAGCAGATATTCGTTGAAATAATAAGCCAAACAAAAATCCACTTCGGGCAGGTAGTAACCGAGCCGCCTTTCTTCGATCAACCGTTTGAGGACAATAAGTTCGGCAGTCTCGGTTTTCGCCGAACCGTGATAGGCCCCGAACCCGATGATCTTAACCTCCGAATCGGGTAACGGAATCGCACAGCGACGCATATCAAACCGGTTTGATGCTAGATACTCGTTTTTGTCGGACTGCGAATATGCTCTATTGCTAAAAGGAGGAATAACAACATTATGGATAGATATTTTATCATGTGCATAAAGGTCAATTTCCCCAATCAATTAATTCAGCTATTATAACCATGGTTTGTAATTGCTTTTTCTGGCTAATAAGCAATGCTCAACAATGGGGTACGTGAATATTATGGCTCATCATTAACTATAAATAGTATCTGAGAACGAATATACAAAAATAATTTTAGATATACTATATTTGCCTATAAAAATTACACATCTTGCGATTTGCACAATGTAATCACCTGATAAATATATATTTATTGCCTTAATGAATTTATTGGCAAACCTAAATGTGTTTTGAATTAAAATTAAATAATTATATTGATATACAAAAAATACATACAACAAAAATGATGTAGAGGTGAATCAAAATACCTTTTCCAAGGAAGTGCATTTGTCTACCTATTCTCAAGATAAAGGGCTCAGAATAACTGAACCCCTAAACAGTATCGGCTTAGATAGCTGAAGTTATAACCAACCCGAAGGCTCAAATCGTCTATCTTCTCACGCGTTCAGAAATCTCTTAGTGCCGGCCGTAGAACTGCGCGACGATCCGCAGCGACGTCAGGCAGCAATCCATGACACCGAGTTGGGTGTAGTGGGGAAATGGTATAAATTTATCTTTTATTCAAATTCTATCGGATAATACGGGATTTGCCAATCGGTATCGATATTCGTTACACCGTCTTGTCCCAGTTTGAAAATATCGGCAGCATCGCCCCGCACGCTTTGCGGGTCTTCATGATACCTGCGCTCGTAGCGCAGATATTGAGTGCGCGTTACGGCTGTCGGCCTCATCGGGACATACTCGTATATCGACTGCGAGTCAGTTTCGATTCCGATACACTCAAAAGAGTAGGTTCCTGTTTGATCGACAGCGCGTAGAATGATTCCCGGCAATCCGTGCAGTTTCCACGGACCTGTAGGGATAGGAATCTGTAGCGTATACCACGCTTTCCAAACCCTTCCCCGAAAGTGGGTCTGGGCGATTTTGCACGCATAACCGGCCACGCTGTCTGCACCGTCGAGCAGTTGCCATTCCATCTCCGGGATGGATTCGTCATAGACAAACGGACCGGAGTGGCTTCCCAGAAGGTAATTGCAGCACGTAATCCGCAGTGCGTTCTCGGATGGGAATATCATCATTTCTGCAAAATAGGGATGATTGCAATTCCCGTTCGATATCAACTCCGCCTGCTCTCGATCCGGCACGATGCCGGGAGTCTCCTCCGAGATTTTACGCCATAGATTCGTAAAATAGACATGCAGGTCGGTCTGCTTGACGACCATCCGTCCGACCTGCATCTTCACATTACTCCACATCGGCGAAGCGGATGTGTCGACACGGAATTCGTGCCGATAGATCAGATTCAACCGACTTTGATCGAGCAACACTGAATCCTTGTAGATATACGGCTGCCCGAGATAGAAAAACCGGTCTTGGGCAGATGAGAGTCCCGCATGGATTAAGAATACGATTAAGATAAACTGTTTCATTGGAATAGATATTGAACAAGAGCAAATCGGTTTAAGGCAACCAATGAAAAGTTGCCTTAAACCTTGATACGAACTATTCTACTATACGACCGGCAATCGCATAATGTCCCGGCCCATAGAGAGAAAGCACCAATTCTGCAGCTTCGCGGGAACTGCTCACACCGTCAACGGTAATACGATTGAGGAAACGTCCATCTGCTGCATAAACACTGACTTGATACTTTCCTCCGAGAATTTGCATCATCTGCTGCATCGAGAGCTGCTGTGCAGCAAAATTTTTCATGGTTCTCATAATTGTAGTTTTTGAGTATGAAACAAAAAGTTTCCAGACTTTTTCGTTTCGACGGATGTCCTACAACCGTCGTTTTCCGGATAACATTCCGTTAATCCGGAAAATAATGTTACTTTTGCGGTGCCTTTCTGCGTTTTAGTTGAACTTATGAGCTGTCACACTCGGTTTTTCTTTTTCGCGGGAAGGTTTTTCATATCCCGGAGCGGGCAGGACTTCGGAACATGATAAGACCTCTGTCATAATACTATTTTCAAATCTTCGACGTCATACACGTCCGGCAAACGTCGGTTGTCTATAAGTACCGTCGGAGTTCCCGTAATGCCGATCTTGCGGCAGTATTCCATCTGCTCCCGTAAATCCGCCTCCGCTAACGGATGTATTCCGAGCCAATCCGGCAATACTCTCCGGTCGAACCATTCGCCGATGATCCGGTCGGTTCGGGGCCATTCGTTCACAATCCCCGATGAAATCATCCGCACTGCCGCATCGAAGGAACTCTTGTCTCCTTCGTTCACGATAAATATCAAGTCGATACGATAATCTTCCAATCCACGGAGTGCCCGGTGGACCCGGGCGCATTTCGGGCAAGAAGGATTCATTACGACCGTTATGGTATGTTCGGCCTCGACGAAATTGCTTGTCGGAGACGCGGCATCGCTGTGAACCGGCTCCTCGTTCTGACGGGCGAGCAACTGCCAAAAGAGGTCCGGGTCGCTCAACAAACGCTCTCGTGCATACTTTTCGCGGGGATATTTCGCCGCGACTTCTACCGTCACGACGATGCGCCGTATAGCCAGCATTGCGATAGCGAAACACACACCGAAAGTCAGCCAGTCGAAAAGCAGGAACGGCCGACTGGCTGCTGTCGCAGTATTCTGAAGAAGCAATTCCGCCCCGAAATCGGTCAGCAGGATGGCATCGATCGCAAGACACAGCGTACACCACTGTCTCCGGCGGATTTGCCAAATCAGCGAATAGCCGACGAACGGCAATGCCAGTATGTCGAGCTCGAGGAATACAGACGCGGGATTCGTCGCTACGAATACGCCCCATACGAGCGATGCGACAAAATAAGTCAACGACAATTCGCCGAGCGAGATCCATCCGAAGAGCTTCGCCCCGGCCGAACGGAAAACCGCATTGCAATCCGAATGTTTCCCGAGACGGCAGAACCGCTGCACAAGATGCGGGTCGAACGAGGCTTTGACGATGGCCACGAGCGAAACGACGACGCCCGCCGTTTTTACTAAGAAACGGGAATCCGCAAGGTCGGGCGAACGCAGCGCGATGACCGACGGCAGCACGGCACACAGCCCGACGAGCCAATAGCCCCATGACCGGTCGAGAAACGCCAACCCCTGCCTGATCCAATATACCGGTACGGAGGTCTCTTTCGTCTCTTCGCCTCTTTCAGCCAAGAGCACCGTGCCGTCCCATAGTGCGCGGAAGCTATCGAACAGAACTTCGAGACGCCGGCCCGCAACCGTGCGCAGACCGATCACCTGCCGCTCGCGGTCGAGCGATTCGACCAGAAAGAAAGGATATTCCTCCTCTCCGGCCTTGACGACAAACGGACCCTCGATCTCGAAGAGCTGCCCGAACTCCAGTCGGCATACCATGTTGGGTACACGCAACTCATCCAGCGTGTCGCTGAGCGACCGGATGCTGTGCGGCAGCGGATGGTCGGCATACGCCTCCCGAATCCGAAGCAGGTCGATGCGCATGCGTAGCTTTCGCAAAAAAAGATGCAGCAAAGACGGTATGGTACGATTCATATTCATTTTATATCGCTTATCTCAAACTGAACTTGATCGTGAACATCACCGATGCAGGTCGCAGACGGTAGGAATATACGTAATCCGTAATATCGGACTGGAAAGCAGCGCGGAACGCACCGCAGTCCAGCAGGTTCCGGGCTTCGATGCCGTACTCCATGCGCTCGGTTTTCCATGTGAGCGAGGCGTCGAGGAAAAACATATGCCGGTCCGTCCCGCCGATTGCGGCATTGTAATAGTGTTCGCCTCCGAGGCGGCAGATCCAATGCTTGCGGATGATGAAGTTCACCGCGACATCCTGCCGCAGCACGTCGATCGGATCGAGCGCCGCACCGTCGATCCGGCTCATGCTGCGTCGGTATTCCGCCGTATAATCCATCCGCACGGCATTCGTGAACTGCGTATTGAAGCCCAGCCCGGCCGAGGCCATGTCGTAGCGGGTCGGCATCAGCACCCCCTGCCGCAGCACCTCGCTCCACGAGCGCGAGAACCCTCCCGAGAGGTTCGCCGTCGTCGAGATGCCGTCGAAACGCTTGCTGATCTTGCCGCTGACGCTGAAGCCGTCCGAGCTGTTGTCCATCGCAATGGCCTCGATGCGGCTCAACGACCCTTCGTATGTCGTGCCGTAGATAAGGTTGCGCTCGGAGCGATAGTAGGATGCGTCGATCGAACCGAACAGTGCGCGGATGGCATTGCCGCAGGTGAGCGACGCCGTATAGTTCTGCATGCGCGTGCGGCTGATGTCGCCCTCCTTGCTGGCGATCATCCGGTAGTCGGAGAGGATGTAGCCGCTGTAAGTGTCGTACAGTCCGCCGATCAGCTCGTTGTACGATGCCCGGGCCGAGAACTTGAGGTTGTAGGTGAGGTTCGACTGCAGCGACAGCGATGGGGTGATGAGCAGGCGGTTGTCCGTAACGGTCCGGCCGAGATTGCGGTCTTCGGTACGCAGCGACATGAAGTCCAGCGGCACATAGAGGGTCGCCGAGAAGCGGTCGCCGATGCGGTAGCCGACGCTCGGCCCCGCGACGAAGTCCAGACGCCGCCAATAGATGTCGTTGCGCAGGGTGTCGGGCGCCGGGAGGGTTGCGCCCGCGGCGTTCATGGCCGAGAGTGCCGATTCCATACGCTCCGCCTGCGCGTTGAGCGCCGCATTGAGCGTGAAATTCCACCGCCCCACGATATAGGAGGTAAAGGCCGAGTTACGGGTGCGGAAGCGCCGGCTGTCGAGCGTCTGGAGCGCATCGGGATAATCCGCCGGGGCGTCGAAGACTTCCGGGTAGAGCATCGGGCGGATGCGCAGCGACGTCGGTTGCGTCGTGTAGTCGGTCTCCGAGCGGAAGTTCACCGCCCAGCGGCTCCAGCGCCGCACGCCGGTGAAGAGGTTCCGCAGCGTGATCTTCGGAAGCCGGAAGCGCTGGTCGACCCGCTCGCCGTCGTTCACTACCCGCCCGTAGTCGGTGTCCCACTGACCGCCGAAGGTCAGCTTCTCCTGAAGGTAGTGTCGCTCGGTGTTCGAGCGCAGCTGCAGGTTCACCTCCGTGCGGTCGGTGCGGCGGTCGGCAAAGGTCTGTTCCTCGATCACGAGCGGTACGGCATCGGGCAGGTAGTAGGTCGTTACGGACCCGCCCTCCGAGGTCTGGAAATCGTGGATGTAATGGGCGTTGGCCGTCAGTTCGAGATCCTTGCGCAATTTGACGATGGCGTTCGTCGAGACGGTATGGATCTCGTTGTCGAGGTACCGTTCCTTGTCGAGCGAAGGCTCGGTCGGACGGTGTATGCCCAAGAGCGACGAGGTGGCGTCCAGACCGTCGTAGAAACTCGTCAATTCGCGCGAGACGTCGTCGCCCGTGTTGTTGGTCTTGTAGGTGTCGATCGTCTGGAAATTGCGGCCGAAGTACATCGCCGTCGCCTCGGCGTTCCACATCCACGGCTTGTAGCCCGCGCCCAGTTGGAGCGTGGAGTTCCACGTCCCCCTGGCCTCTTTCTTGAGCTTGAGATTCAGGGCCGCTTGGTTCGAGGCGACGAGGTCCTTGAGCGCCTTGAGCGGCTGGTGGTTCTCGTAGACCTCGACCGAGGCGATGTCCTGTGCCCGCACGTTGTTCGTCGCGATGCCGTAGCGCCCTTCGAGCATGTCCAGACCCTCAATGTAGAATTTGTTGATCGCCTTGCCGTTGTATTTGACCTCGCCCGACTTCGCCACCTCGATGCCCGGCATCTTCCGCAGCACGTCCCCGATCGAGCGGTCCGTCACGTCGGCATATTTGGCCACCGTGTAGGTCAGCGTATCCCGACGGCGCGTAACGGCCGGAGCCCTGACTATCACTTCGCGAATTTCGGTCGGGTTTTCCCTGACTGCGAAATCCACCCGCTGCGTCCGTGCCGCGACGAAACGCACCTCTTCATGGATGTTGAATCCCGTAACCGCCACCGCCAGCGAGTCGGTATCGCCCCGGTATTCGAGCCGGTAGACGCCGTCGTCGCCCGTGATGGCATAATTGTACACGGCACGTCGGACCGTGTCCTGCAACAGCACGTTCGCACTCTCCACCGGACGCGATGTTGCCGCATAGCGGAGCGTACCGGTGATGATAATTCGCTCCTGAGCCCGGAGACTTGCAGCGGTTCCGAGGAGTAGCAAGGCACACAGTATCGGGAGTGTACGCATGGACATGACAGATTAAGGTTATAAAGCTTAGGTCGTATATTCTTACTCCAGCTCAAGCGGATTATAGGGAATCGGACTGCATTGATCATGGGTAATGAGCCGAGGTTGGCCATCCTGAAGCGTCACGAAATAGTTTTGTCCCGTCTCGGCGAAAAACGAGTCGATCGGATTGTTGTAGACAGTGCGAGCGGCCTTTTGCACCCGCTCGCGCGACATCTTGCGGGAGGGCACCTTGTAACGAAGCATCGGTTCTGCGGGCTTCTCGATGCCGATAGCCCTGAAGCGGTACTCTCCGGAAGCGTCTTTGGCGGCCAAAACCATCCCCGGCAAACCGTGAAATTTCCAGAATCCGACAATTACGGGAAGATCCGGGGCATACCAAACACTCCATTCCCGCCCCCGGAATGAACACCGAGCCTTCATGCAGCGGTATCCCAGAATCCCGCAAACAGCGTCGTCAAGTTCCCATTCGATTGCCGGCAGCGGTTCATCATAGGTATGGAACAGATTATCGATGTTGGGCAACAACACGCATTCTTCGAGCATCCGGCGGCGAAGATCGACGTAAAGTGCCGCGGAATATTGTACGCTGCACGAGTCCATCCACTCATAAGAAGTCTTTCGGTTCCGGTCGGTATGGTTCTTCGACAGTTCCCGAAGGTACAGACTGTAAAAACTTGTGTAGCGGCTCCCCGTTTCGGCAACGATTCTGTCATGCCGCACCAGCGTATCGATCCGAACGGTGAGGTCGTAGATGACACGCAGGGCGATATCATCGATCTCCTCCGGCTCGGCAGTAGAATAAAAACTCTCGAAATTCGGGATATAAGTACCTGAATAGACCGGCATGGTGCGTTTCATTTCGGAGAGCGGAACGATACGCTGAGCCGAAGCCGAAAGGCATGACAACAAGGCAATTATATAAGTGAATTTTGTCATCGAACTTGCTTGAAATTGTCATCGGGCTTGTCAGGAAGAGTTGTTCGTCGAATTTTTCGACGAACAACTCCCCGAGTTCTATTTAGCAAACAATGCCAATCGCATCTGCCGGGCGTTTGATATTGTTTGCAGCTTCGTTGGCGTTATTACCAGGTACATCGATCCAATAGCCTTCGTTCGGGCTATCGCCTTCGCCCCATTTGGTGACAACAAGACAGCGCCATCCGCCCTTGGCTTCGTTCATCTGCTTTTTCGTCAGCTATTGTGCTGCAAAATTTTTCATGTCCGTTCTCATGGACGTAGTTTTTGTCGATTTTGAATTCTGTTTCGATCCCGAATTTTGCGTCTCGACAGGTCTCCTGAACTACCTTTTCCCGATTCATGTCCCGATGATCCGGAAAAGGATTCTATTTTCTTATGCCCTTTTGCGTTTTAGTTGAACTTATGAGCTGTCGCACTCGGTTTTATTTCCACCATGGGAGAGTTTTTTCGTCGAATCAGGCCGGCAAAACCGGATTCAAGATATATATTGATGTTTTTCCGTTCCAATGGCTCCACAGTATCATGTATCAATCGTTGCTATATCAAGTATTTTCAATAAATGCTGTCCGATTCGCTTGTAGGTTTCACTCCCGCTCAATCGGGTTATAAGGGATCGTCCAATTTTTATCCGTTAAGACTGTATAGCCTCCAGTTCCATTTGGCACCCTCACCAAAGCTGGCTGTCCCGAACTAGCAACTACATAGGGTTGTTCGTGGCATAATCGTTCGTATCGCAGATATTTTTCCCTACTAACATTGCGACTTTCGTAAATATTCAGTTCAATAGGCTCGGGTTGTTGTGAAATAGTTTGGCATTCAAAAACGAAATCTAAATTCGAATCCGCAGCCCAAAGAATTAAACCGGGCAATCCATTGAACTTCCATGGTCCCATATTCACAGGGATTTCAGGTGCATACCATACAGACCATGTCCGTCCTCGGAATTCCGTATGCGCCAGCGAGCACACATAACCGTTTATATTTTTCAAGCTGTCCTGCAACACCCATTCGGTTTCTACATCCCGTTCCTCATATTGCCAGGGTTTATTATTTTCAAAGTAATCCCCGCATATTGATATGTAATTATTCTTTGCATTGTCATAAATCATTTCTACGAAGAAATTACTCGGCCCATTCCCGGACAACGCCATTTTTCCTTCGACAGCGGTTTGTTTTTCTTTGGGAATATTTTCATTAAAACCATTGATCTGTTGTTTTGAATAAAGCAACCACATATCAGTTTGCAAGACTATATGATGTCCATATTGGCATCGGATTATCGTCCATTTTTCCGAATTATCGAATCTCTTGCGAGTCAACCGATAAGATACGGTCAAATATGTGCTGTCGACTGTTTCCGATCCTTTTTCCGTACATATATGCATCGAAAGGTAGTTCTGATCTCCCGCTTGCGCATATTGAAGGAAATATTGAGCATCCGCACAAAATGGCAGTGCCAGAATTCCAATTATCACGAATGTAATTTGTTTCATTGGTTTGATCTTTAATACTCCCAGCCCATGAAGGGCTGGGAAAGCATTCATTAGGATTTGCAGTTGGTAACCTTATAACCAGACGCATTATTAGCCGCATCGAGCCATGCCTCATTGAATGTTGCGCCTTCGCCTTTCACTGTTGCAATCTTCTTGTCATTTAAGTCAAGAACATCACACGCAACAACGACCGCGCCTCCGTATACATGGTTCATTTGCCGTTTAGTCAGTTGCTGTGCTGCGAAATTTTTCATGTTCGTTTTCATAGTCGTAGTTTTTGTCGATTTTGAATTCTGTTTCGGTTCGGACTTTTGCGTCTCGACAGGCGTCCTGAACTGCCGTTTCCCGATTCATGTCCCGATGATCCGGAAAAGAATTTTATTTCCTTATGTCTTTTTGCGTTTTAGTTGAACTTATGAGCTATTACACTCGGTTTGCTTCTTGATAAGGAAGTTTCATTGAATTATACAAGCAAAAACAAATTCAATAAAAATTCGTTAAAATCCAGTTTACATTGTCATTAAGGTATCTCAATACACTACATCAATCTCTTCAGCAAGCGTCAATTATCCACTAAAAACGTTAGGGGGGGGGCAACACTGAAGCTGTAACGACATTTCATATGTGTCCACATTCAATTATATCATAACAAGTTATAAAGACATTTCATTTAGATTATTTCTCTTTTATTAGGTGCAAAGAAGCCTCGATATCGGAGTTCGCCAATTCTTTTACCTTTTCCGCAAGTGCATCTCCGTGTAAATTGAAAGAAATAATACGGCGTTTTTTATCCAAGAGGATATTTGCGGGAATAGCATTTATCGCAAATTTATCAATTATGTATTGGTATTGTTTATGGCTTTTAGGCAACATAACGTGCGAAAAAGATGTTCGAATCTCGTACTTGTCAAGTGCCTCCTGCCAGACATCTTCCCAATAATCCAACGAAACGGCATACACGGAAAGCAAATCGGGATATGCCTCCTTTATTTTCAAAATATTCGGAATCTCGTCACAGCACGGGCTGCACCAAGAAGCCCAAAAGTCGAGAAGGATATATGGAGAGTTTATAGCCGCTAAACTTGCAGTCTTTGTTTCAAATGTATCAAACAAATGAATGTTGATAACATCACCCTTTTGATATGCTTTAGGTGTGATATAGTTGTCTGGAAGACAGGTCGTAGTTTTTTTGCGTTTTTCAATAGGAGGGAATCCCATTATATGTAGAATTCTATTTACGGTAGCAATACTTCTATCAGATGCTGGAGATACGCTTTCCCCTGTACAATTATGCATCCGATAATGATCATTTGGGAACCTCTCTAAAAGAACCTGTCGGATACTGTCGAGTTGTTCGGACGGATAACCATCAGTATCCAGAAACATTACTATAAGGTCGCAAACATGTGGACTTTGCCGAATATATTTATCATCCAACATTTCGATCAATAATTTTTGTCTGCGATAAACGTCAACACGATGTATACTATCTTCGAGAATTTTATATATTGGATTTTGTATGTTTGTCTTGGCAAGCGAATCCTTCAAAGAAAGCCATATTTTTGTTTGCTTTTCTATTGCATCCTCCAGTCTACAATGTGCCATGTTTGTTAATGTTCCTGGAATCGACAACCGACTACGTTTTATTTCGGATGTGAGGCTTACGTTCAAATGGTCTCCTGGCTTCATCCAAAATTCATATTGATTCTCGGTAGCTGGCACTAATAAATAGTATGGTAATTCATCAGGAAGATTAGATCTCAATTTGCACTGCAGATTTTTGACCATACAAGAGTCGGCAATAAGATATTCATTGCCGTCTATGGCGTAGAGATATAACCATTTACCTTCAGCTTTCCCGTATTTTTCTCGTTCCAGTGTTATTGCAATAGTCGATAAATTCCCCTGCTTACATGAACAACAGATAACAATATAGAACAAGATTATGAGACTCCGATACATTTCCGATTCCTATTTAGGAGAGCCGCAAACTGCGGCTCTCCTAGTTAACTAACAACGACAATTAAGCGCAGATGTATTTATAGCCATCTCCTTGTAATCCGGTATATGCCAATTCCCGATTTGCCGCGTTCATGGCATCCCATGCGGTGTAACCACATACGTAACCGGAACTACCCATATTTCGGCCGTTTCTGTAAAGGGAACAGCTATAAGCCCATTTCCCTCCTGAGCAACTGGCCCCACCATTAACTTTATTCATCTGCTTCTTCGAAAGCTGCTGTGCAGCAAAATCTTTCATCGATTTCATAGTTGTAGTTTTTGGTCGGTTTTAATACTATTCGGATTAGGACTTTTGCATCTCGACAGGCGTCCTGAACTGCCGTTTTCCGATTCATGTCCCGATGCTCCGGAAAAGAATTCTATTTTCTCATGCCTTTTTGCGTTTTAGTAGAACTTATGAGCTGTCGCACTCGGTTTTGTTCCCACCATGGGAGGGCTTTTTCGTCGAATCCGGCCGACAAAACCGGATTCAACATTATATTGGTTCTTGGAATATTGTTTCGGTGCGAGTTTTTACCTCGGCAGCGTTTCCCGAAACGTTATTCCCGTTGTAGCTCTTCGAGTTTCGAGCGCAGTGCATCGCCGCGCAGATCGACGGCGACGATCTTCCCGTCGGCATCCAGCAGGAAGTTGTGCGGGATGGTCTCGATACCGAACATCCGGAACAGACGGTCGTAGTCCGGATTGTCCTTGCGCAGGATTACATGGGTCAGCGCCGTGCCGCTCCCGTCGGCCTCTACGGCCTGCTTCCAGCGGTTCAGGTTCTCGTCGACGGATACGGCGTATACCGCAAGCGTTCCTTCGTAATCGCGGGCAGCAGCCAGCAGCCCCGGCATCTCCTCGCGGCACGGACCGCACCACGAGGCCCAGAAATCGATCAGCACATAGGGTGTTCGCAGGCTGCGCCACGATGTCTCCTTGCCCTCTCTGTCGGGCAGACTGAAGCTGACGACGGTATCCCCGCAGCGATACGGGATCGCCGGTTTGTCTTCGTCCGCATCCGTGGGGTTGTCCGCGTCCGAAATCGCGGAACCCGGAGGGGCTATCGTGAGTTCGAATCCGGCTTCTTCTTCGGCCGGGTCCGGGTAAGGGAGCGGATCGCCTACGATGCAGGCATAACGGTTGAATGCCTCGCGGCTCTCGGGCGTCATCGCGGGTATGGGTTCACCGGAAGGAGTCGTTCCCGTAAGCATCGAAAGATTCGCATTGTCGGGGAATTTTGCACGGATATATGCGTATGTCCCGGTCTGTTCGCTCTCCGACAGATCCGGCAAAAGATTGAGGCAGGCATATACCGCATTGAACCCGCTTCGGGTGGTCCGCAGCAGCTCCCGCCACAACAGCCCTTCGGCGCGGAAGCAGGAGTCGATACGTGTTGCGAGTGCTGCACGGCGGTCGTCGTCGGGCGACAAATTCAGAGATTCGGCTTGCAACCGTTTGCGCAGTGTTACGACCGGAGCCCCGAGGATGCTGCACAGCTCCTCTTGGGATTCGGATCCCGATACCTCCGGACGGCCCATCCGCCCCAGCGGCGCGAATGCGAAGTCGATCCGGTCGCCGCTTCGGACGACGATCGAGCCGGAAGAGAGCGGTACGCGTTCGATGAGCACCTCGGCCGCCACTTCGTCGAACGGAATCCGCCCCTCCAACACGAAACACCCGCCGCAAATCCGGCAGGAATCGATGAAGGCCGCCTGATTGTCGAAATAGGTGAACAGATAAGCTGTGCGGCCCTCGGCATCGAGACTATCGGCGACCGAACCCGATATGCGAATGGGAGACGGGCTCTGTCCGCAGGCAACGGTTGCGGAAAACAAAAAGACCAAGTAAATAAACCAATGTTTCATAATGGCGGTTTCTAAAAGATGATGGAGGCAGGTAAGAGACAGTGGATATCCCTCCTGCCTTGTTCGAATGCCAGAAATTTCGTTTCGCGTTTGTCGTACCCGAAATATAAGTCGCCGTACCCGCAATACTTGCATTGCAGGTTACATGCATCGGTAACCTCAAAGGTTAATTGACGTAAATTGACCAATGAAGATAGAACTTCATCACGCGTAATACGTCGATCATTCAAAATTCGCCGATTATCCATACTCGTGCTCACATTTAATAAATTCCACCCGGTACTGTACACCGTATCCGAACTCATATCCGATACTTTCGCAACCCTTCAGAGGATCTGAATCGTATAGATAGCCATTAGCCCACAACAAATATATACAAAAAACATTTTAGATTCAATTTATTTATCTAAAAAAAATGAGTGAAAATATTTCCGGAATATGATTTTGCTCGTATTTTGCCGCTTACCAGCGAATTTGAATTGCCAAGCAAAAAAAATATAGACTTATTGGATATGTGTTAAAATAAATATTATATATTTGTATATACAAAACAACGTTATGCATAATACGAATATCAATATAGGGGTTTAATCCATCATCAATATTCATATGAAGAGCTTCAAAATCGACTACGCAGCGTGTAAAACGAGCCCGGGCGGCAACATTATGGCGAAGATTGAAAATTTTCAATCGCATTTCAAAGAGCATGAAAGAATGGGGCTGAATATATATGCCCGATCCCCCATGATTTCCGCATGTGATCGAGAAGTCGAAATTTTGGACAGGCATACCGGTCAGGTAAACAAGATGCTGATGTTCGGCTCTAACAGCTATCTGAATGCAACGATTTGCCCGGCGGCGGTCAAGAAAGCTGCCGAAGTAATCCAGCAATGCGGCATAGGTACGGGCGGAGTACCTTTGTTGAGCGGAACATCGGATTATCAGAATAAATTGGAGAAAGAAATTTCGCAATTGCTCGGATTTGACGATACGATCTTGTTTTCCTCCGGCTTCACGGCCAATATTGGAGCCTTGGTAGGTTTGGTCGGTTCGAATAATTTATTGGTATTCGATAAGCTGAACCACGCGAGCCTCATCGACGGAGCATTGATGTCGGGAGCGAAAATGACACGCTACCTTCATAGCGACATGCGCTCTCTGGAAAAGATTCTTTCGCAGAATGCGGAACAATATCCATACGGAATCATGATTGTTACCGATGGCGTATTCAGCATGGACGGAGACCTTGCGAATCTGCCGGAATTGCTGCGCCTTGCAAAGAAATACAATGCGCTCTTATTGATCGACGATGCACATGCGACAGGTATTATCGGGGACGGGGGCGCTGGCACCTTGAGTCATTTCGGTATCACAGAGCGTGATAACATCATCGTGACCGGCACCTTGAGCAAGGCGATCGGGACAGTCGGCGGATTCATCACGGCAAGTCAGAAAATCATCGATTACCTGAGAGTTTATGCACGGAGCAACATGTACTCGACGGCCCTTCCTCAAAGTGTATGCGCTGCCGCATACGAAGTGTTGCAGGATTTCAAGAGACATCCGGAACAAAGAGAAGCGCTCGACCGGAATCATAATTATGTACGTTCACGATTGAATGAGATGGGATTCAATACATTACATTCTGTTACACCCATCATTCCCGTAATCATAGGCGATGAGTATGTGCTGACTAATCTGATAAAAGATATTTACGACCGGGGAATATTTGTAAATGCGATCTTCCCGCCGGTCGTTCCGCCCAAGATGTGTCGTATCCGAATCGGCGTGATGTCATGCCACACTCAAGAAGATTGCGATCGCTTGCTCGATGTCTTTTACGAAACAGGTAAAAAATACGGGATTATCTAAACTCGACTACCCACCATCGAAGCAGCCATGATATAACGACGAATAAAAGAGAGAACGAGAACTGAATTCCCGTCTCTCTTTTGTTACATCCTTATCATTGATCTAAACTGTAGGAAGAGCAAGAATGTTCGATGCGGTCTTGATTGCAATTAACCGCAAACAGAAATAAATTCTTGCCATGCCATCCATTTTTCACTATTTTTGAGGCGGAATTATACATACATTCATTATAACTATAAATCGGATTATACAAAATGGCAGGGAGGGTGAGACGCACGAATGCTGAAATAGACAATGCCGTCATGACCGAGCTCGAGAAATTGGTCGTCCGAAACGGATTCGACAAAGTGCTTGTAACGGAACTGATGGCCAATGCCAGTTTGGAGCCTCCCGTCTTTTATAGACGCTATGGCTCTATCGACAATCTTTATGACAAGTTGGCCCAAAGATACGACTTCTGGATCAACGACACGATCAAGATGTCGAAGCTAAGCGATTTGGGCCCCAAGTCGTTTTTTGCGAAAACACTGAAGACACTGTACAAAGAGTTATGCAATAATGCCGTCATGCAGAAGTTATTGCTCTGGGAAATGTCTGCGGATAATGATACGACCAGAAGAACGGCTCAGATAAGAGATCTGATGAACCTGAATCTGGTCGAATATTACGATGTCCTGTTCAAGTCTGCCCATATCAATATCCGCGGCGTTATTGCCCTGCTGATTTCGGGTGTCTATTATTTGATCTTGCATAGGGAGCGAGCCCCTTTTTGTAAGATCGATTTTAACACCCCCGAAGGTGAAGCGGCCTTTTCGGAAGCTGTGGATATATTGGTCGGGATGTTGTTCGACCGAATCGAGGGGCACAACCAAAAGCGGGAGAGTTACGAACGTATGATCAAAGATGGAATCAGCAAGAAAAAGGCTTGCCAATACTTGGGGGTCGGCATCGACGAATTCGATTGAATTTTCTATGGCATGCCGGAGAAGTGGCCTCGCGTGTTCCGTTTTTCAACGGATCGAATATGCTTCAATATTTTAGTATCAGATGCTTCCCGTGGATTTTTTCTTCATATGCCATTGAAATTTTACCCGTGATGTAGCAGGAGGGAAGCATTCGGCTTTCAGATCATACGACTGATAACCGTGCAAACAATCCACATCGAACGAATTTGTATTCGCTCGATCGTCGTATCATCGGCGGCGGTTTCTGGCGAGACGGCTAATCGGAGTCGCTTCGAATTCCCGGGAGATTTGTATACACAACGCACAAGGCGCAGATGATCGGCAACGATGAAATACATATTTCCATAACAAATTTCCTCTGCCACAGCCTTCTTTCGTAATAATAATACAGATTTGCGAGAATCCGGGTTGAACCGCTCATCGGCATATGTGATGGCTATCTGCGCATTTGCGGCAAGAGTCGAAGAAAATATAAGTATTTCGTCCGCTGGAAGAACTGGCGGGAATAACATCGTTTCATAATTGTTATAGAGCGGAATACGGACAATGTTATCGTGAAGAGTTTCTTGAGAATCGTTGTCGCCGTAAATAAGCCAGTCGATAGAATATCGCGGAAATTTCTGATGAATGATATTTGCCATATTCTTGCTGATCCCGCATTTTCCGCGCAAGATCTGATAGAGATTTTCCGGACGCTGAAACCCTATATGACGAGATAGTGCATATGTACTCATCCCTGCATTTTCTATGACTATTTTCAATCGCTCCGCGGGAGTGCTATTGGATTTTGCCGGCATACGTTATAGAACAACGAATTAAAAAAATAAGAAAGCACGAACCCGACATTGTCCAGATCCGAGGTATCGCCAAACACCCACTTACGGAACAAGTCAAGCTCGTGCCGCACGTAATAGTGCAATACACGAGCCCCGCTTGTCTATTCCCGTAAGTTGAAGTTGGCGATTTTCAGATCTGGAATAAACAGCTAAAAGCTATCTTATGTCAATTCTTTCGTCTTTCCGGTTCTTGTATAATTATTTAGTGAAACAAAGGTAGTAAAGAATTTTGGAAAATCACTCGATTCGGATATATTCCGAGTATCGGATATCGACATATGGGTTATCCCCGGCTATGGTCTGGTGTATGGCTTTCACTCTACGCCAGAACCACCAGCCCTTATATTCGACCCACACGGCCTGCCACAGCGTTACAGGCACACGGATTCTTTCAGACGTCCGTTCTCGATAAGCCCCGCCAACTGGATATGGGGCGTTATCATCTCCACTTTCTGACGTAATATCGGTACGGTATCCCGTATGACCACCGTATCGCGTACCACTGCATCTATTGGCCCGGTAATCTCGATTTCGTGGCGCGCCGCAGCTTCGAGGTTTTTTGACTTTCACGCCGAGTCTTCGGATCTTCTCGGCATCCTCAGCCCGCAGGCGTTTGTAGTTGTCGATCTGCAGCAGCAGGCGGTAGTCATCGCCCATACCGAGGCAGGCGTTGCGGATCTTTTCGGCCGTGACATACGAATTCCGATCGCAGAGGCTTGGCCTTGATTTTCAGCTTTTTGTTGATGTGCTGGGCTTCGAGGCTTTTGCCGGCCGCTTTGGTTAGCCTTGGCATCCCAATGAGAAGAACGAACGGTGAGTTTACAGCTGAACTGCAACATCGTACCGTTGATCGTGATACCGAACCATAATGGGGACCTGACCGTATTTTTCCGACAGCCTTTTCACGTAGAAAAAGACTTGGAAAGTGCTGCGTTGCATGATAACTCGAACATTGAGGGTTTGTTAAACGTTAAGTCAAGTTATTTGTTATGCGGAAGTTTGATGTAAAATGTTGAAAAATAATGTTTGCAAAAAACAAAGCATTTCGGACAAGTAACGGATAAGTAGCTGAACTTACCGCTAAACCTGCCCGTTTTTGCGGCTTCTATTACTCTAAGCAGATGCAAAACAAAGAACTAATATACTGTAAATAAAACACTTGTTGTTTTTCTGCACTCTCGTTATCTTACTAAACCCTGACCGAGATAGGGATGTATCAAAAATCTGCGTTTTGACACAATTCCGTCTCTTTATGCTCCTTGCTCCGGCGGTAGCAGCTTGCACAGCACGGGGTCTTTGCGTAGGCGGTCGAGTTCCTTGTCGACGATCTCTGCGGCTTCGGTCTTGATGCGGTCGTAGTTCTCTTTGATCGTTTCCTGCATGCGATCCACGCCGTTCTCGTCCCTGAAGTCGGTGATTATGGGTATTTTCACGTAGCGGGCAGTTTCGGCCTTGACCTTCGCGCTGTCCACGACGATTTCGGCGTGGAATATCTTCTGCTCGATAGGCTGCTCGAAGCTGTCGGCCACAGCCCCGACGAACATCCCCTGCGTGAGCGTCGAGATCTTCGAGGCCGGGATCAGGCTGTCCATCTGCGTCGATATGGAGGTCGATTTGTCGTTGCGGTTAATCGTCATGGACTGTCGCTTTTGCAGCACCTTACCGAACCGCTCCGAGAGCATCTTGGCCGTTTCGCCCACCACCTGCCCGGAGAAGATGTTGCCGACGGTGTTCATCACCACGGCGGCCTCCTTGTCGCCGTAGTCGCGTTTGAGCTGGCTGAAGTCTTGGAATCCGAGCAACACGGCTACCTTGTTGCTCCGGGCCGTGGCGATCAGGTTGTCGAGGCCCTTGAAGTAGATCGTCGGCAGCTCATCGATGATGACCGACGATTTGAGCTGCCCCTTCTTGTT
>ENA-OPRR01000428-OPRR01000428.1-human-gut-metagenome-genome-assembly--contig:-NODE-428-length-44709-cov-4.288709_pt1 | contig 44709 bp, 31 predicted proteins | sample MGYA00241796_ERZ501883 | MGnify/ENA primary metagenome ERZ501883 (study PRJEB25962, sample SAMEA2042406) | human gut metagenome | biome: human gut; feature: human-associated habitat; material: faeces...
AAAATATAAATTATTATATTCATAAAAATCAGGAAGAAATAAATAATAAAAAAATAGAAAAAAATAAAATAGACATAGATATAGAAAATATAAATAATAATTTAGAAAATTTAATTAATTTAGAGGAAGAAAAAATAAAATTACAAAAAGAATTAAAACAATTAGAAAATAAAAATAATAGTTTTAATATTGCAAAAGAGGTTTTACAAATTGCATATGAAAAAATGAAAAATAATGTAACACCTAAATTTACTAAAAATTTATCACAAACTATAAATAAAATATCTAATGGAAAATATAATAAAGTAACAATAAACGATGAAGAAGGTTTAATGGTAGAATTGGAAAATGGAGAGTATATTACAGCAGATAGGTTAAGTATAGGTACTATAGATCAATTATATTTATCATTAAGATTAAGTATGGCGGAAGAAATTTCGGAAGAAAAGATGCCTGTAATTTTAGATGAGGCTTTTGCATATTTTGATGATTACAGATTAGAAAATGCACTTAAATTTTTAGTAGAAGAATTAGAAGAAAACCAAATTATATTATTTACTTGTACAAAAAGAGAAGAAGAAATATTAAATAGATTAAATATAAAATATAATTTAATAGAGTTGTAAAATAATTAATAGTTAGATAAATAATTAAATATTTATTTAACTATTAATGTTTTTATCAGTTTTTTCATTATTTCACAAAGTGTTGTAATTATAAGTAAAATAAGGTATAATATTATTTGTTAAAATTAGTTAGGAGGATTTTATGTTTCAAAAACTAGATTCAGTAGAAAAAAGATACGAAGATTTAACAATAAAAATAAGTGATCCAGATATAATTTCTAAGCAAGACGAATGGAAAAATTACATGAAAGAACATGCAGAGATAGAACCAATTGTAGAGAAATATAGAGAATATAAAAAGGTAAAACAAGCAATAGAAGATGCCAAAGAAATGTTAGAAGACCCAGAAATGAAAGAATTAGCAGAAATAGATTTATTGGATAATAAAGATAAATTGCCTAAAATAGAAGAAGAGTTAAAGATTCTTTTAATTCCAAAAGACCCAGATGATGATAAAGATGTAATATGTGAAATAAGAGCAGGTGCAGGAGGAGAAGAAGCAGCTTTGTTTGCAGGAACATTATTTAGAATGTATTCTATGTATGCAGAGAGAAAGCATTGGAAACTAGAAATTGTTAACGAGAATGAAACAGGAATAGGCGGATATAAAGAAATTTCATTTATGATTAGTGGAAAAGGTGCATATAGTAGATTAAAGTTCGAAAGTGGAGTTCATAGAGTTCAAAGAGTTCCAGAAACAGAAGCAAATGGTAGGATACATACGTCAACGGCAACAGTTGCAGTTCTTCCAGTAGTAGAAGACGTAGAAATAGAAATTAATCCAGCAGACATAAAAATGGAAGTATTTAGAGCATCAGGTGCAGGTGGACAGCATGTAAATAAAACATCATCTGCAGTAAGATTAATACACGAACCAACAGGAATAGTAGTAGAGTGTCAGACAGAAAGGTCACAATTCCAAAACAGAGAGTATGCTATGAAAATGCTTAAAACTAAATTATACGACATGGAAAAGCAAAAACAAGATAGTGAAGTAAGAAATGCTAGAAAATCTCAAGTTGGAAGTGGAGATAGAAGTGAAAAAATAAGGACATACAACTATCCACAAGGAAGAATAACAGACCATAGAATAGGAGTTTCAATATATCAAATGGACGACTTTTTAAATGGTAATTTGGATGAAATGATAGATAATTTAATTGCAGTAGATAGGGCAGAAAAATTACAAGGTGGAGAAGAGGAATAGAAAAACATTCCAAATTCTGAAATATCTCAGATAAGTTAATAATATATAAGAAAAGTTTTAATAATAAAAAATTAATAAAACAGACATACTTGCTAATTAATAAGTATGTCTGTTTTTTATAAAATTACTTCGAAGGATACTAAAAAGCATTAAAAATGTAAATTTTATAGTTATTTCAATAGTAATATAATCAAAAAATATGTTTTTTTTGAAGTTAAAGCTATATTATTAAATTTTTAATAAATAACAGTGTTTATTAAATGGTTAAATAATCATAAAAAATTTTTAATATCATATAGTTTAATAATAAAAAAATTAATTATTAAAGGGAAGTGACTGTAATAGAAAATATTTTAAAAACCACATTAGTAGGATTATTTTTTGGGACATTTGGAACAACAATAGGTGGAATAATAGGAGTAAAATTAAAGAATCCTTCTAATAAAGTATTAGGATTTATATTATCTTTTGCGTCAGGATTAATGACTGCTATTATATGTTTTGATTTAATTCCAGAAGCATTTGAATTAAGTAATTTATTTGTTTCGATGATTGGAATAATAATTGGTATTATTTTAATGATTATATGTGATTTATTTATTAGCAATAAAGTAAATAAAAGTAGTAAAAGTAATAATAGTTTATTAAGGACAGGTATAGTAGTAGGAATTGGATTAGCACTTCATAATTTTCCTGAGGGTTTAGCAATAGGGTCTGGCTTTGGAACATCTGTTACTTTAGGAATTTCATTAGCAATTGCTATATGTTTACATGATGTACCAGAAGGAATATTCCAAAGTAGACAGTGGTGGAAATATGCTTGATAAAACGATTTGAATTCGAATATTTTAGAACTAATAAATTTATATAATTTGAAACAAAAAATGGCTTAAAATGTAAAATAATGAGAATTAAACATATAAGAGATGGAGGAATGATATGAACGAAAAAAATAGAGCAAATTACTATGCAATAATACCTGCAAAATTAGATATGATAGAAATTTAAAACCTGCTGAAAAGATACTTTATGGAGAACTAACAGCACTTAGTAATAAAAACGGATATTGTCATGCACAAAATAGATATTTTGCTAACTTATATAATGTAAGGAATGAAACAGTTAGTAGATGAATTTTACACCTACAAAATTTAGGATATATTTATGCGAAATTAATAAGAAATGAACAACAAGTAGTTATATCTAGACACATTTATGTTGTTGACTTATGATAGGAAAAGTACAAATATTACAATAATTAAATTTATGAAAACAATCCCCCTATGTATTAAATAATACATACCTTATATACAAAAAAATCAATACCCTATTGTATAAAAAATCAATAGGGTATTGACAAAAAAGTCAAAGAAAATATTATAAAGATTAATAATATAAATATGAATATTATAAATAATGATAAGAGGAGGATTTTTTTATTTTATTTATATAGAAAGTAAAAAATTTGACTTTCTAATTTATCTTCAATGCCAGCAAATAATTCATCATAAGATATATTAAGTACTTTTATAAAGCCCCATACTTCATAATCTTTAACACTTCTTTTATTATTTTCAATCATATAAACATCATTTTTATGAAGATTTATTCCGAGTAAATTTAATTCCATTGTCAAATCAGCTTGAGATAAATGTTTTTCTTTTCTATAATTTCTTAAATTCTCTCCAATTACATTTAAATTATTATTTAATTTCCTGACAGCCATAATTTATACCACCTTTTTTACAATTTATATTGATTTTACCCCGATGTCTGTGACAAATATGACATTAAGCAACAGGAAAAGAGGTAATAATGAAAAAGAGCAATAAAACAGAAACAGATATGAAAATTTTTAGTGATACTATGAATAATTAATTAGAGAGAAAAAGATTGAGTTTGGTTTTTATGATAACAAGCTAATAAAATTGGAGTTATTGCAAATTTGTTATGATAAGAGTAAAGACAAGTTAGAAATAGAATTTAGAGATGTTATAGGTGATTATTTAAGGGAATGGAAAGAAGTTGAAAAATAATATATGGTAGATAAAATACTCTTGAATTATAGTGATATATGGAAAGAATAAAGTAATTTTTATATCAAAAGAAGTATATTTCGAAATATTTTATTTTTTCAATAAGTTATTCATAGTAAAAATTATGTAAATATATTTATTTTTATCAATGAGAATGATATAATTTTTAACGAAGGAGGAAAGTAAAAATGATAGAGTACAATATTAATATGAGAGAAGAAATTTTTGGCTCAACACTACTAAATTTAAAAAACGGACAAAGAGAATATTTAGACAAAAGTGAAACAAAGAAAATTTTAGAAGAAGGAATGTTTCCAACAGATTCCTGCACCAAAGAACTAAAAGAAAAACCTGTGATAAAATTTACAAAAAACAATAATATAGCTGAAAATCACTTTAGCTTTGTTGATATTGCTTATATAGAGATAACACATGAATGTAATTTAAGATGTAAACACTGCTTAAATAATTCAGGAATTAGATTACCAAATCAATTAACTGATGAAGAAATATTTAATTTAATTATTGAATTTTCTAAAGCAGGAATGCAAGAAATAAGATTTACTGGTGGTGAGCCTTTAGTACATAAGAGAATATATGATTTTATTTCATTAGCACATCAACTTGGATTATATACATCAATAGGTACTAATGGAACATTAGCAACTAAGGATGTTTCAGAGAAACTAAAATTAGCGGGATTAAATAAAGCAGTAGTAAGTGTAGATGGAACTGAAAAAGCTCACGATGCTATAAGAGGAGAAGGAAATTATAAAAAAGCAATAGAAGGAATAAAAAATCTAGAAAAAAAGGGGATAAAAGTTAGAATAAATGCTGTTATAATGAAATCTAATATGGAAGACGTGATAAAGTTAGCAAAACAATTAAACGAAAATCATACACATTTGATGATTAGAAGATTTATTGAATCTGGAAGAGGAAGTTTACTTACAGATAATACATTGTCGAAACAAGATTATGATTATGTAAGAAATCAGTTAAAAGATGAATTAAAAGGAAAATATATTATTGGTCATTATTTGAATGAAAATGAACAAATAACATATAGATTAAAGTTGCCATTTAATTTTACTAAAGGTTGCAAGGCTAGTCAAAGAGCATTAATTATATTGCCTAATGGAGACATAAGTTTGTGTGGATTTTTAGCAGCTCAAGGTTTTAGTCCAATAGGAAATATAAGAGATATAAGTAATTGGTTAGAATTCTGGAATAATATGCATTCTAAAAATTATTTAAAGGAACTAAGAGAGAATTTAGACAGATATAATTCAATACCAAATGTGCAACAAACAAATTGCTTAGCTTATGTGCAAAGAATGCTAACATTGGAAAAAAATGAAAAGGAGAAAAGCAATGCTTAATTCAAACTTTAATAATGTTAAAACAGAAGTAGCAATAGAAATGATTTCATTATACATTGGATTGGAATTAAAGAATGATAAAGAATTGTCTCACAAGTTAATTAAAGAAAGAGAAAGAATTTATTTGGGAGATAATTCTTTAGTTGATAAAGTAGTAAATGAATATGGAGAGAAAATAAAGAAATTGTTGAATTAGAGGTTATTATGAAAGATATTAAAGAAATAACAGGACTTACCAAATGTGAATTCTATGAATTTTATAAAGATGCAAAGAATTTAGTACTCGATAATCATACTCCTGCCGATAATAGAACACCAATAGCTATATTAACTGGTGGGCAACCTGGAGCTGGAAAAAGTGGAATAGTTATCAAAAGCAGATTAGATTTTCAAAAAATAGGAGTAAATCCAGTAATATTAGATGGAGACACATATAGAGGATTATATCCAAATGCAAAACAAATAGCAAATGAACAGCCGGATAAATATGCAGATATTACAGATAAAGCGACAGGAAAGGTAATGGGACTACTGATAGAAGATAGTATATTAGGTGGGTACGACTTTATTAGAGAAGGAACGCTAAATTCAGCAGAAATAGTAGATCAATTAATTGCATCACCTAAATGCTATAAAATAATAATAAGATTATTGGCAACTTGTAGAGAAGAATCAATATTATCTTGTTTTGAAAGATATATACTTATGAAAGAAGCAACAGGAATTGGTAGATTTATAACCTTGCAGTCGCATGATAAAAGATATATTCAATTTCCAAAAACAGCAAAAGAACAAGAGAAAAAGGGAGTTCAAATAGAAGTATATGAAAGAGGAAATATTATTAATAATCCTATATTATTATATGATAATAAACATTTTAATAGTAATTTTAATAGTTTTGAAGAAGCTTTAAAATTTGGTAGAAAACACAGCTTTGAACAATGTAAAAATAATATTGCTAATAGGATAGCTGAAATTGAAAGAAGACTAAACAAAATGAATACAAATGAAAGCAGCATACTTAGACAACTAGAACAATTTAAAACTGAATTAAAATTAAAAGAATCGGAGATGGAAAGATAATGTTAATAGGTATAACTGGACTACACGGAGCAGGAAAAAGCTATTTCTGTAATACTATACCTCCTAAATTTGGATTTAAAGTATTTTCTAAAAAGCAGGAGTTAGCAAGAATTTATAAAGCCAAAACAGGTAGAGATGATTGGGCAAATTGGTACAGGAAAGAATATGAAAAAGATCCTAAAAAAATAACAGAATTTATATTATTGGGTATAAACAAAAATGAAAATTTTATTTTAGATGCAGTACATAGTCCAGTAGAGTGGCATATTATAAAAGACCATTTTCCAAACGCAGAATTAGCAGAGGTAATAACTCCTAATTCTGTTAGACTACAAAGAATAACACCTTTAGATATGGAAAAGGATAAAAAGCGAATTGAACATTGGCATAGCGAAAATGGCTGCTTATTATCGGAAGTTGGGTGGTCTTTTAATGGTGCGGCATCAACAGAATTAAATGAACAGTCTTTTAAAGAATTTATAGACTATATAAAGCAAAAAGAAAGACAAGAGCAGGATAAAGAAGCAGATTTAATTTTATAAAAATTTTAAGAGTAGGAGAAAGTTATGAATATAGTAAAAAAAGCAGGTTGTATTTTAATAAATATGAAAGAAAAGAAGATTGCATTAGTATTAAGAAATGGTAATTACTCTTTCCCAAGGACATTTAGAAGAAATGGAAACAATAAAGGATTGTGCAAAGAGAGAAACAATAGAGGAAACTGGACATGAAGTTGAAATACTTGGAGAGGAAATAAGTATAATAAGATATAAGAGCTCAGGAGGTGAAGATGTAGAAAATCATTTTTTTATCGGAATAGATACAGGACGAACAAATAAAAAAATTGCTGAAAAAGATAAAGAAAAAACAGAGTGGTTTGAAATAGATAAAGTCAAAGAACGATTAGCATATCAAAATTTAAAAAATACTTGGAATGGAATAAAGCCTAAAATAGAGAAAATAGTTAATGAATTACAACTGGATATTTTGATATCTAAACAAGATAAATATTATTATAGTTATATAAAGCTAAAAGATGAAAGTTATATACCTACAAATATTTATTATATAGAAGATTTAAACCTAGATGCAATAGAACAATATAATTTCAATAATCATATAATTTATTTTTTATGCAATTTATCTTTAAATAATAAAGTTATATCAGCCTTAAAAAACAAAAATTGTTATTTTATAAATAAAAATTTTTTCTTACATAATTACACTAAATTAGAAGTGCAACAAGTATTAAATAAAAATAATATAGATATTCCAGAAATAGTTACTATTAATGGCTTAAATAAAATACAGTATCCTATTTTTTGTAAAGAAAATTCCCATGTAGGAATTAATCTTATAGCATACTCTGAAAATACATTAGTTAAATTTTTTTGTAAATTTAATATTAGTGATTTTTACTGTGAGAAGATTATAACTGGCGGAAAAGAAATGAAGTTATATTGTATCAATAATATAGTATATGATAATAATAAGGTTATAAAAGATAAGCAATTAATGGAATTATTTAGAAAGATAACAAATTCACTTCAAATTGAGACATACTCAGCAGATATTATAAATAAAGAAAATAAAAATATAGTTATAGACATAAATCCTAATTCTGGTTTTTTTGGTTCGAATATTGCTAGAAAGAATTTTCTTAAATATGTTATTGATTGTAGTAAGGATATAATAAATAATTACGGATTATAAAATAATGATAAGGTTGTTCTAAAATGAAAAAACTCTTTTGGAGAACTACCAATACTTATTAAAAAGAATATTCTTAAAAATAAATTGTAAAAAAATTCTGTAAAAATCAAGTATAGATAATAAAAAACATATGAGTCTAAAATGTCCTTTTTTAGTAGTTTTGAAGCTTTAAAAATAGGACATTTTTTAAATGATTAAATCAAGTTATTTCAAGTGTTATGTCGATTTTTAGGACAAACTTAACTAAAGAGGGTAGGTGTATGAGAGCGTAAGCTATCATATTCCTACCCAAGTTCTATTTAGTGAAAAATTTATGAAAAATTAATAATAGGGTCGGTTTTTCTTGTAAAAATGTAAGTATATATAATAGGAGGCAAATTAAAATTATTTCGAAATTAAGTTGTGATTTTTGAGTCAACGGTATATAGACATTGTATAAAAATTGGGGTAGAAAAATTTAAAGTAAACCAATGTATATATAATAGAGGGATTTTAAAATTTGCCAATATAAATAAAGAAGGAGTGGTGGTTTATATGCTTATTAAAATAAAATGAAAGTATAGTTATGTGTCCTTTAACTCTTCACATTAACAATATATATGTTTAAAGCCAGAATAATAGAATTTATTAAGCATATATATTGAATAAATCATTTAGAATCACAGGAGGAAAAATGAGCGATTTATTTAAAATTAATGAGCAGTTTGATGAAAAAGGTGATGAGTTAGAAAAAATAATATCATACTTCTTAATTAGCCATTTGGAAAAAAATTCCACTATTAAGGAAAATAAGATTTTATAAAAATACCTAAAATTTGAATTCAAAATAGTTAGTACGAAATAATATAAAAAATAAATATGTTGAACATTGTATTAAAAAGAAAAAATAGATATAATTAAAATTGAATTCAAATTGTTTTTATCAAGCATAGGAAGGAGGATAAATGCTTGAAAAAATAAAGAGAACAATATACAAGGTTGCAATATATATTAGACTTTCAAAAGAAGATATAGATAAAGGATATGATGAAAGTGAAAGTATAACAAATCAAAAAGCATTATTAACTGAATATGTAGAAAAGTTAGGTTGGGAGTATGAACTCGTAGATATTTACATAGACCCTGGATACACAGGAACAAATTTTAATAGACCAGATTTTAAGCGAATGATTAGAGATATAGAATTAGGTAAGGTGAATATGGTTGTAACAAAGGATTTATCTCGTCTTGGTCGTGATTATATAGAAACAGGAGAATATATAGAAAAGTGGTTTCCAGAAAATAATGTTAGATATGTTTCTGTAACGGATAACATAGATACTTTTGCCACAAATAATGGAAATAATGATATTGCACCTTTTAAATCAATATTAAATGATATGTATTCAAAAGATTTATCTAAAAAAATAAAAACGGCATTGCATACAATGCAGAAACAAGGAAAGTGGGTTGGAGGTAAAACACCTTTAGGATATATGAAAGATTCGAAAGATAAAAATCATTTAGTTATTTGTAAGGAAGAAGCGGAAATTGTTAGAACTATTTTTAATATGGCGTTGGCTGGAAATAATGTAGGTATAATAAGAGATTATCTAAATAACAATAATATTCCAACAACTAACCAAATTAGGTATAATAGAGCAACTTTTTGGGAAAATAAAACTGTCAAACTAATATTGCAAAACAAAGCATATATTGGAGTTACAATTCAAAACAAAAGGAGTAGGATAAGTTATAAAAATAGGAAACTTCGAGCAAATCCAGAAGAACAATGGCAAATAGTAGAGAATACACACGAGCCTATTGTTGATAAAAATGTTTTTGACAGAGTGCAAAAAATGGGTATAGTACAGAAATATGATCGAAACGAAAAAAAGAATCATTTTTTATTAGATGGATTGCTAATATGCTATGAATGTAAGCACAAAATCGGAGTTAGAACAAGAAAAGATGGAAGATTAGACATGATATGCAATAATTACCGTAGAAATTCAAAGCTAAATTTATGTACATCTCACGGCTTTAGTTATGAACGATTAGAAAAACAGATAATTGATTATATAAGAAAATTGTTTACTGATATTGACAATAAAAAAATTATGTTGAACATTAAACAAAGTAAAAGAAAATATGATTACAAAAAAATGTTGGACAAAATAGAAAAAGAAATAGAACTCATAAATAATAATATTGATAAAATGTATATTGATAAGCTAAATAACAAACTTAGTGAGGAAATGTACGAAAGACTTTTTAATAAATTAAAAAAAGCTGAAAGAGAAAAAAAAACAGAGTACATAGAATTAAAAAAAGAAGAAGAGGAGTGCGTAGAAGATAATGACAGCGAGATAGAAAGACTTGTAAAAGAGTTTCTAAAACTTGAAAAACCAACTCCGGAAATTATGAGAGTACTTATTAACAGAATAGAAATACATCAGGATAAACAGGTGGATTTATTATTTAATTTTAAAAAGTTAAATAATATTGAACTATTCGAAAAATTTGAATAGTTCAAAAAGGAAAACTTTAAGAAAAGCAAGACAAAATTCAGTTATTCAAAAAATTCGAATAACTGTCTACCTTGGAATCAACCAGAAGGAATTTCAATGGCAGTACCTATGAAGAACGGAGGAATTAAAGCAAGTAAAGTAGTATATTATGTAATACTTTCTGGCATAACTACTGGAATTGGAGCTTTTTTTGGAGCAGTAGCTGGTAATATTTCTAAAGGTATAATTGCAATTTGCCTGTCATTAGCTGCAGGAGCAATGATATATATAGTATCGGGAGAACTAGTCCCAGAATCGAATAAATTATATAGTGGAAGAACTACAGCATTAGGCAGTATAATAGGTTTAATAATACGGAATTATAGCAATGTCATTTGCATAATTATTCACAAGTAATTATATTTTGTGAAAATAAATATTAAAATAAAAAAATAATGTGGAAAACTATTATATAAATTTAATATTAGAAAGTAAAATTTACAAAATAAAATATAAAATTTAATTAAACTTTAAAGAAAAGAAATTAATTTTTTATGGGAATTAATATTTATTTGATATTGTTCGCTTGAGAATAAAATATTTTATTGTTATAATATAAATCATGCTATAAAAATAATAGAATATAGAAAATATTAATATTATTTTTAAATAATAAATTAGTAAATTATGAAATACAAATAATAAGTTAGTAAGGAGAAGTAAATGCAGGATTTAATAGAAGGTTTAAATGATAGACAAAAAGAAGCTGTAATAAGTACAGAAGGACCATGTTTAGTAATTGCTGGGGCGGGAAGCGGAAAAACTAAAGTTTTAACACATAAAATAGCATATTTAATTTCAGAAAAATATGTTAAACCATGGAATATTATAGCAATAACATTTACAAATAAGGCAGCAAATGAGATGAAAGAAAGAATACAAAATATTATTGGAGATGCAGCAAATGATTTATGGATGGGTACATTTCATTCTATTTGTGTAAAAATTTTGAGAAAATATATAGATAGAATTGGATTTGATCATTCTTTCTTAATATTTGATACATCAGACCAAAAAACTTTAATAAAAGAATGTTTAAAAGATTTAAAAGTAGATGATAAATTATTTACAGACAGAGCTGTACTTTCAGAGATTAGTAATGGAAAAAATGAAATGCTAGAGCCAAAAGATTATAAGATTAAATATGCAGGAGATTTTAGAAGAGAGACAATAGGAAATATTTATGAGCTCTATCAACAAAGATTAAAAGAAAATAATGCACTAGACTTTGACGATATTATTAATTATACAATCAAAATATTAACAGAAAATCCAGATGTATTGGAATATTATACAGAGAAATTTAAATATGTTCTTGTAGATGAATATCAAGATACTAATAAAGCACAATTTATGTTAGTTTCTATACTTGCTTCAAAATATGGGAATATTACTGTTGTAGGAGATAATGACCAAGGAATATACAGCTTTAGAGGTGCAGATATAACAAATATATTAAATTTTGAAAAAGACTTTCCTGGAACAAAAATTATAAAGTTAGAGCAAAATTATAGATGTACAGGGAATATTTTAAAAGCTGCAAATGCTGTAATTAAGCATAATGAAAATAAATATGAAAAGAAATTATGGACAGCAAATGATGAAGGAGAGCTTCCTTCTATATATCAATCAGAAGATGAATATGATGAAGCATCATATGTTGTAAAACAAATTAATCATTTAAAGACAGAAGAATATTATAAATATTCAGATTTTGTTGTACTTTATAGAATGAATTCTCAATCAAGAGCAATAGAGGATATTTTAAGAAGAGAAGATATACCATATAAAATTGTCGGAGGATTAAAATTCTACGAAAGAAAAGAAATTAAAGATATTATTGCATATTTAAGATTAATATATAATACTTCAGATAATATTTCTTTAAAAAGAATTATAAACGAACCTAAAAGAGGTATTGGTAAGACAAGTTTAGATAATATTCAACAAATATCAGAACAAAATGGAATATCTATGTATGAAGTAATAAAAAATGCAGAACAATTTGGATTAAATCGTGTAAAAGCAAATGCAGATGATTTTATTAATTTAATTGAAGAATTAAGAACGAAACAAAATGAATTAAGCATTTCTGAATTAATAAAGGAAACATTAAATAAATCTGGATATACAAAAGCTCTAGAACTAGAAAATTCTGTAGAAGCAGAGTCTAGGATACAAAACTTGGAAGAATTTCTAACAGTTGCAATAGAGTTTGAAGAAGAATTTGCAGATAATACATTAGGGGAATTTTTAGAAAATATTACACTTAGTAGTGATATAGATAATGTTGAAGATGCAGAAAATTCTGTTACATTAATGACTTTACATAGTGCTAAGGGATTAGAGTTTCCTACAGTATTTTTAGTAGGACTAGAAGAAGGAATATTCCCAGGATATAAATCAATAGGAGAGGAAAATGCACTTCAAGAGGAAAGAAGATTATTTTATGTAGGAATTACTAGAGCAAAGGAACATTTATTTTTGACTTGTGCTAAAAGAAGAACAATTTTTGGTTCTACAAGTTATAATGCAATTTCAAGATTTGTAAAAGAAATTCCAGAAGAGCTTTTAAACGGATATGATAAAATGCAAAAAGAGAAAGTAGAAGATAAATTTGAAAATTCGGATTATGGATGGAAATATGGTAATAGAGAGTCAAAAGTAAAAACATATACTTTTGAAACAAACAGCTACGAAGTAAAAAAACAGGTTCCAGCTACAGCAGGTTTTCAATATAGAACAGCAGAAAGCTTTTTATCTTCATTAAACAAAAAAGATAGTTTTGATATTTCAAAATATCAAGAAGGACAAAGAGTGTATCATAAAAAATTCGGTGAAGGAACTATTAATAAAGTAGAAGAAGAGGGAGAAGATTATAAAATAGATATAAATTTTGATAAAGTAGGACACAAAAGACTTATGGCTAAATTTGCTGGATTAGAGATTATATAGAAATTAAAATTTGGCTATTAAACTTTAAAATTATGTTTAATAAAAATGTGCTTGAAGTATTAAAAATTAATATTTTAAGTACATTTTTTATTTAAATTTATGCATAAAACTTATAAAAAAACGAATAATAAAATTATAAATATAAATGAAAGGAATGATAAAAATGTCAAATTTAAATCAAATTGAATTACAACATCTAAGACATTTAATAGGTGCACATGAAACTTCATATCAAAAATTAAACACATATGCATCACAAGCAGTAGATCCACAAATTAAGCAGATGTTTACTAAATCTGCACAAGATGCACTTAATACAAAACAAAAATTAATGTCATTTTTAAATGGTTAGGAGGTAATTATGGACGAGAAAACAATGGTAAATGATATTTTAAGCTCTGTAAAATCAGACCTTACAGCATATCAAACAGCAATAAGCGAAGCTGCTAATTTACAGTTAAGACAAACTTTTCAACAAATAAGAAATAGTGACGAAAGTTTTCAATATGAACTTTTTAAGGTAGCTCAATCTAAAGGATATTATAAACCAGCGCAAACAGCAACTACTACTGAGATAGAAGTTGTAAAAACAGAATTACAACAATAGTAAAAAATAAGATATAATAAAATATAAATAATAGAATTAGAATAAGATGAGAATATTATAAAGAAATATAAAAAGTATAGTATACATAAAACCAGTAGTGATTTTTTTCTCTGGTTTTATGTATATTATAAATTTGTAAAGAAAATATAATAAAAATTTAATATTTTAAAATAAAAGTGCCATAAATAGTATTTCCGTAAATTAACTTTGGAAATACTAGTAATATATGGGTGTTACTACCATTGTTATATATTAATATATTTGTTATTATATAATTATATAATTAGCGAAAGGTAGGAAGTTATGAAAAAATATATAAAAATTTTTATTACATTTTTTTTAATATCAACATTGATTTTTATATATGAAAAAGAAATATATGCAGACACTATGGATGCATATTTTATGAGTGAGTCTAATTTCAACATTTGGGGAGAAGGAGTACAAACTACATATAATGATCATGGATATGATACAGTTTTAAATGTAAATGGTTCAGAAACTAATATAAAAAATGGAACTGGATCATTAAATGGTGTAAATTTAATAACTAATTTAACAAATATCAGTGATGGAAATTACGTAAAAGTAGAATATATTGTAACTAACAATAATAATTCGTCTGCAACAATAGGTATAGCTACTCATGCAGACATACAAATAGCAAGTAATGACCGTGCACCAATTGATAATATTTCTGGTAACAGAGGATTTACTATGAGTGATGGAAGCCATATTTTTAGATTTATAGGAAGAGATTCTTATGGAGTAACAAATGTTGATACATATTGGTTTGGAACATATAATGACAGGCAAGCAAATATGTGGAATACGAGCTATACTTATGATGGAAGTAATACTGATTCAGGAATGGCATATTCATGGAAAAACAGATCTATAGGACCTGGTGAAACTCAAAAATATTCTGTTATCATAGGAGTAGGAGAACTAAACACGCCTCCAACAATAAATGTAACAAGTTCATTTGATAAAGCATATTATCCAACACAAACAGTTAAAGTTACCGGAACTGTTAATGATATAGATGTAGGTGATGTTTTAACAGTAAAATATGCAATAGATTCAGGAGCTGAAATTACGATTGGAAACAATTATAGACCAAATGGAAATGCAGTTCCTTTTAATACAAGCTTTGTTATTCCTACTTCAATTTCTACAGGTCAACATATGATACAATTATGGGCAGCAGATGATAAGGGGAATATGTCTGTTCCAGTTACAGTATACTTTAATGTGGGTTCAGATACAACACCGCCTGATGCAACACATCAAATAACACCATCTTCATGGACAAAAGGAAATGTTGATATAGCTTTAAAGGTAACAGATTCTCAATCTGGAGTAAAAAATGTAACATTACCAAATGGACAAGTAGTTACAACTACAAATATTAACTTTACAGCAACGAATAACGGAAATTATAAATTTATTTTAGTTGATAATGTAGGAAATAGTAGAGACTATATTGTAACAATAAACAATATAGATAGAACTGTACCAACAATAACAGTAAATCCGAAAGATAGTAATTGGGTACAGGAAATAGAAGTTAAAATAGATATTTTAGATAATCAAAGTGGGGTTAAATACTATAAGTATGCAGTAACAGATAGCAAAGATACTCCTACAACATGGAGTGAAAATATAGCAAGTGTAAATGGAAAATTAACAATAGATACAGAAACAGAAAAATATTTACACATTATAGCAGAAGATAATGTTGGTAATATAACAAGTGACAATGTAACAGGGCCATATCATATAGATAAAACAGCACCAAGTATTTCAGTTAATCCAAAAACAAGTGACTGGGCAAGAGAAACACAAGTACAAGTAAGTTTTACCGACGGAGGAGCAGGATTTAAACATTATAAATATGCAATAACAGATAATAAAAATTTACCAACAACATGGAGCGAAAATATAGCAAAAGCAAATGATACAATAACAATAAATACAGAAACAGAAAAATATTTACATATTATAGCAGAAGACAATGTTGGAAATATAACAAGTGATAATGTAACAGGACCATACTTAATAGATAGAACAAATCCAACAATACAAGTAATAGGAGACTTGCAGACAATAGTGGTAGACGAATTAACACTAGATTTGGAAGCAAATGATGTGCCATCAGGTGTAGCAACATTTAAAATGGATGGAGAAGTAATATTTAATGGAAATCATACATTTAATAAAAATGGAAAACATACATTAGAAGCAGTAGATAAAGCAGGAAATACATATAGTACAGAATTTGAAATAACAAATATATACTATGAATGTGATGCAGGATTAGAACATCCAATATATAGCTCAACATACGATAGTTGTCCAATATGTGAAGCATATAAAGGATTAAAAGTAACAGATGCAGCAGATATATATAATTCAGAAAAACAAGGAGTAAAATACGAAAATCCAAGAAATGCAGAAATAGTAGAATACTATGATGGAATAAAAGAAAACCCAGAAAACGTAAAAGAATATGAATATGAGTTAAAAGTAGTATACGAAGGAAATGAATATAAAACAGGAGTATGGGGAAAATATACAATAACACCAAAGATAATAACAATAGAAGACATAATAGCCACAAATAAAGTTTATAATGGAAATACAACAGTAGTAATAAGTGGGGGAAGACTAATAGGAGTATGTGAAGGAGACAATTTATACTTTGAACTACCATTAACAGGAGAAGCAGAAAGTAAAAATGTAGGGCAATGGAAAGTATCAATAGCAGAGATAAAACTAATAGGAGAAGATGCACCAAACTACATATTAAAACACCCAGAATATGGAGAAATAATGGTAGAAATAACATCAAGACCATTAAGAATAATAAACTTATCTGGAAAAAATAGAATATATAATAAAGAAACAACAGTAGAAATAATAGGAGGAGAATTTGACAACTTAGTAGAAGGAGACGATGTAGTAGCAACAATACCTAAAACAGGAGAAGCAGAAAGCCCAGATACAGGAACATGGAGAGTAGCAATAGAAGAAATTATATTAAGTGGAAAAGATGTAGGAAACTATACATTTACACAACCAGAATATGGAGAAATAATGGTAACAATATCAAAAGAAACAGGGATATTAGTAATAGGTTGTGAAAGTAAAAAATATGATAGAGAATTAATAGAACCATATGTAGTAGAGAAAAATACAACATCAGAAGTAACATACAAATATTATAAAGCAGGAACAGATGAAGAAATAGAAAGACCATATGACATAGGAAAATATGATGTAGTAGGATATGCAGAAACAGATGGAAATTATACAGAAGTGGAAAGTAACAAAGTAACATTTGAAATAAAGAAACCAGACCCACCAAGTATAGGAATAGAAAGTAGAGTAGTAAAAGTAAATGAAAAAACAGTAACAATAGAAGAACAACCAGCGCCAATGCAATACGGAGACATAGTAACAATACAAATAAGAATAAAAAATAATGGACTAGGAAGTGGATATGCAAAAGAAGTAACAAGTACAATAGCAGATGGGATGGAATATATAGAAGACAATGAAATAAACAAAGCAAATGGTTGGAAATTAGATGGAAAGAAAGTAACAACAAGTAAATACTCATATGAAACAGATATAAATAATGAGTTATATCCAAAAAGATATGAGTATGAAGAAAATGAAGACTACTCAGATATAAAAAATACTATAACTAATGAAGATAAAAAGGAAAAATCAAATGATGAAACTTTGCTAGAAAAAGAAAATCCTACTAATGAAGGAAAAAGAAAAGTAGAAGAAGGAGGAGAAACAGAAACAGGAAAGACAGAAGACACAGAAGAAAAAGAAGAAGAAAAACCAGAATTAAATACAGGAGTACAAAAATTACAACTAGTATTAAAAGTAACAAAAAACGATAAAACACATGATAAGTTATTATCACAAATAGTGGTAGAGCAGCAAGATAAAAGAGGAGACACAGTAGAGTATACAAAAGAGGATGAGGAAACTAGCAAAAACAGAGTGGAGATGCAATATACATATACAGATTTACAAATAGAAAAAAGAATAACTCAAATAATTACAACAGACAAAACAACAAACACAGTAAAAAAACATGATATATATCAAAAGGCAAATAATATAGCAAAGTTGGATTTACCGAGCAAAAATATAGAAAACACAAAATTAGATATTATTTATGAAATTAAAGTAACAAATATTGGAGATTATAATGCAACAATAGACCAAATAATAGATTTATTACCGAATGGAGCAAACTTTAGTAAGGAAGGAAATGAAGGTTGGTATGTAGGAGAAAACGGACATATAATATATGATAATTTCCAAGAATATCTAAGACCAAATGAAGAAAAAGTAGTTAAATTAAAATTAACATATCACTTAGATGAAAGCGGCATGGCACAAATAGAAAATGATGCATATGTATTAGCAACAAAAGATATAGACGAAAAAATAATAATAGACGAAGGGAACATAAAAATAGAAGAAACAAATAATTATGCAAAATCAGAATTAATAGTATCAATAATAACAGGAGAGACAATACTAATATATGTTACAGTAATATTAGGAGGAATGTTAATAGTAGTAGCTGGTATCTCGTTAATAAAAAAATATATTTTGTAGTTATTTATTATGAACTTATACAAAGCAAATTAAAGAAAAACGGAGTAAATTAAAGAAAAAACGAGATAAATCACGGGGAACTGAAATAAATCGCTTATTTTAGTTCCTATTATTTTTGCATTAAAAAAAATAATCATATAAAATACATAATACAATAAAATGGATAGGAGTGCTTGAAAATATGTTAAAACGTTTTGCTATGTTTTTAAGGTCTTCAATTAAATTAATTGTATTAATTGTAGCATCTATCATCTTAATAACAGCAGCAATTACTATATTTTATAAACCAACATATGAAGTTAGTCTAAATGGAGAACTAATAGGATATACATCAGATAAAAGTAATTTACAAGAAAGAATAAATAAGTATGTTGAAAGTGGTAATGGAGATGATGTCGTTTTTGCACAAATAGACAGTATGCCAAAATATAAATTATGTTTGTTAAAAAAAGATGTACAAACAAATGATGACGAGATTTATACTAAAGTAACAAGTAATGGTACAGAATACTATAGGTTTTATGCTATTACAGACAATAAAGAAGAAAAATATTATGTGTCTACTTTTAAGGAAGCAGAAGACATTGTAAAAAAATTAAAAGATAAAGATAGTGCAAATAAAAATGACATTGGAATATTAGAAAAATATGATAAAACTAAAAAAGAACTCACAGATGTTGATACATGTGTATCTAAATTATATGAAAAAGTAATTCCTAAGAAAGTATATGTAGCTTCTAAAAGAGTGTCAGCGGTTCCATCAGGTGGTTCATCAGCATATGTAAATATAGGAGTAACATTACAAAAACCACTTACAGGAGGAATTATAACATCTAGATTTGGAAGTAGAGAAAGTATAAGAAGTTCACCACACAGAGGGATGGATATTGCAGCATCTTACGGAGCACCAATAAAAGCAGCAGCAGGAGGAACAGTCACTTTATCTGGATGGAATGGAAGTTATGGGTATTGTATAAAAATTTCTCATGGAAATGGTACAGAAACAGTTTATGGACATTGTAGTAAATTAATAGCTAAGGTAGGACAAAAAGTATCACAAGGACAAGTTATTGCAAAAGTAGGTTCAACAGGTAATTCAACAGGAAATCATTTGCATTTTGAAGTAAGAAAAAACGGAGTTTTATATAATCCACAAAATTATGTATATTAAATAAAAATAATGACTATGTATTTTCTACATAGTCATTATTTTACTTTCTAGATTTATTTCCCAAGCAAAACTTAAGAGCATTATTTTTTATAATTAAATCTCCAACCTCTTTTAATTTACATACAAATAAATCAGAATTATTTGTATATCTTGCAAATTCAGTAATATATGAATTGAAAATTAATTTGTTAGGGTGTTTTAAGTTAATGTTAGATAATACTAAATAATAACTGCTTCTATATTTATACAAAATAGCAGATTTTGCAATATTATGTATAGAGCCAGAACAAGAATGTATAGCATCTAAGAAGTTACAATAATCTTCAAAAGTGCTAAAACAATAAATTGCATTAGAAGTATTTGTATCGGTAAATTTTCTCTTAGCAGTAAACTTCCTTTTTATTTTAGGAGTAGCAACCTTGGGAGAACTAACACGAGTAATTGTCAAAATAAAACTTTCGTCAGACATTACAATAGCTTCTATTCTTAAATTATAATCCTTAGCATCAAAGCCTACTTTTTCTTCGGCTTCGTCTAACATATTTAAAAATATTTCTTGAGACTCAATTGGATTTGCCATAAAATCATGGAAATCAATACTTTTATCCTGAAGATCCTTAGAAGTTACAATTATTCTTATTTTATCATCATTAATCTTTTCAAATTTCATTTATATATGCCTCCAACTAAATTATACTACGTTTATCATAAAATATAAATGATAAAAAATTGGAAATTAGTTATACTATATTATATTAAAGATAACTTGTTTTTGTAATATTTAAATTTACAAAAATGAGAATAAACAATAATATATCATATGAAAAAATAAAAATAAATACTTTTATTAATTTTTACTAATTAATATTGAAAATTTGTAAAAATGCATATATAATATTAACGTGAAAAAACATAAGAAAATATTAATATAGAAAGGAACGAAGAAACGCTGTGAAGGGAAAAAGTACTTTGATACTAATTTTATTTATATTATGTGGAATAGTATTAGGAGGGTTAATAGGAGAATTAGCAGCAAGTGTAGATTGGCTATCATGGTTATCATATGGACAAGAATTTGGACTTTCAACTCCAGTAAATTTAGATTTACAAGTAATAAATATAACATTTGGATTAATGTTTAAAATAAATATTGCAAGTATACTAGGAATAGTTATAGCAATATTTTTATACAGATTTATGCGCTAATAAATTATGTATTAAGTATAAAAATTAAATTAGGTCAAATACTATTGGGGGCTATTTATTTAAGAAAGGATTGATTTTATTGTCAATAAAAATGAAAGAGCTTCCAATATCTGAAAGACCATACGAAAAGTTAGAAATGTATGGTTCAAATTCATTATCTAATGCAGAATTATTAGCAATAATAATAAAAACTGGTACTAGAGAAGAAAGTTCAGTAACTATTGCTCAAAAAATTTTAAAATTAAATAAAGAACAAAAAGATAATTTAAAATTCTTACAAAATATTTCAATAAATGAATTAACTAAAATTAAAGGAATAGGAAAAATAAAAGCTATACAACTAAAAGCAGTAGCAGAATTAAACAAGAGAATGTCAAGGCCAATTTTGGACAACAAAGTAAAGATAACATGTCCACAAGATGTAGCAAATTTGTTAATAGATGAATTAAAAAATGAAAAACGAGAGATAGTAAAAGTATTAATTTTAAATACTAAAAATATAGTAGATAAAATTTTAGATGTTTCTTACGGAACTGCAAACTTAGCAATTGTAACACCAAAAGATGTACTAGCAGAAGCTGTAAAAATGGAAGCACCTAAAATTATTTTAGTACATAACCATCCTAGTGGTGATCCAATGCCTAGTAAGGCAGACATGGAGTTTACAGACAGATTAATAGCTGCATCAAAGTTACTTGGAGTAGAATTGTTAGACCATATAGTTATTGGACATGATAGTTATGAAAGTATTTTTTATAGGAAAGGACTTGAAAATTAATATGAATTTATTTCAATTAGGCTCAAAAGATATTGGTATAGATTTGGGAACTGCAAATGTATTAGTAACAATAAAAGATAAAGGGATAGTTTTAAAAGAACCATCAGTTGTAGCGATAGATTTAAAAACAAATAGTTTACTTGCTATTGGGAAAGAAGCTAAAGAAATGCTAGGAAAAACGCCAGAACAAATAAAGGCAATTAGACCATTAAAAGATGGAGTAATTGCAGATTTTACGGCGACTCAATTAATGTTAAAAGAAGTTTTAAGAAGGATTAGCAAAAAATATAATGTAGGAAGACCAAGAATTGTAGTAGGTGTTCCATCAGGAATAACAGAAGTAGAAGAAAGAGCAGTAGAAGAAGCGCTTATACAAGCAGGTGCAAGAGAAGTATTTTTAATAGAAGAACCAATGGCAGCAGCAATCGGATCTAATATAGAAATTGCTGAACCAAGTGGAAATCTTATTGTAGATATAGGTGGAGGAACTACAGAAGTCGCTGTAGTATCACTTGGAGGTATAGTAGTTAGCAATTCACTAAGAGTTGCAGGAGATGAATTAAATGAAGATATAATAAACTATATAAAAAGAGAAGATAACTTGGCAATAGGGGCTTCTACAGCGGAGCAAATAAAACTTAACTTAGGTTGTGCAATACCACCAACAGCACAGCAAGATATGGAAGTAAGAGGGAGAGACTTAGGAACAGGTCTTCCAAAAACAATTCATGTAACATCAAATGAAATAGGACAAGCTATGTCAGAGTCTATAAATAAAATGGTAGATATAGTTAGAGTAACATTAGAAAAAACACCACCAGAACTTGCCTCAGATATTATGGCAAAAGGTATTGTGCTTGCAGGTGGAGGAGCTTTAATAAAAGATATAGATAAATTAATATCTATGAAAACAGAAATACCTGTATATGTGGCAGAAGAACCATTGGATTGTGTAGTAAGAGGAACAGCAAAAACATTAGAGAATTTACAAGATTTAAAAACTGTATTAACAAGTTCAAGGAGAAGATAAAATAGAACAAATAATAAAATATAATATATAAAAGATAAATAATAAAAAGTAAAAATAAACAATAAATAATTGATAATTAAGAGTAAAAAATAACAAAAAAATAAAAATTAATATAAAATTTAAAGAAGATTATTACAAACAATGTGTATCTAAATATTAAAAAGAGATAGGAGATTAATAAATGTATAAAAAGAAAAAAACAGGACTAATAGGTATTATAATAACAATCATAGTATTAATTTTATTAGTTGTATTGTCAAATATGGATACACAAAAATTATCTTCTGCGGAAAATGTTTTTAGCTATTTAGTTATGCCTATTCAAAATGGGCTTACATATTTAAAAAATAAAATAACTGGAAATAATAGCTTTTTCTCAGATGTAGAACACTTAAAAGCAGAGAATGAAGACTTAAAAAAGAAAAATAGTGAATTAGAACAATCTTTAAGAGAATATGAAATTTTAAAAGCAGAAAATGAAACATTAAAAGAATATGTTAATTTAAAAGATAAATACAAAGAATATAGTACAGTTCCAGGATATGTAATAAATCGTGATATAAGTAATTACTCAAATACAATAATAATAAATGTTGGAAAAAATGATGGAATAGAACCAAATATGACAGTAATATCTGACAGAGGATTAGTGGGACATATACTTTCAGTTACAGATACAACTGCTAAAGTACAAACAATAATAGATACGGCAAGTTCTGTTAGTAGTACAATGAGTACAACTAGAGATACAATAATAGTAAGTGGAACATTGGATGACAAATCTATGTTAAAAGCCACATACATACCAACAGAAGCAACATTAGTACAAGGGGATAATGTGGAAACCTCAGGGCTTGGTGGAATATATCCAAAAGGAATTCATATAGGAACAATTTCACAAATAGTAAATACTAAAAATATTACAGATAGATATGCTATGATAAATCCAGCAGTAGATTTTTCTAAATTAGAAACAGTTTTAGTAATTACAAATAAGTAATAATATTTTACAAATAAAAGGAGAATAGGAAGTAAAATGAAAAAAGCCGGAATAATTGCATTAATAATATTAGCTTTTTTTATAATTTATTTTTTACAAGCTGACTTTTTTAGTTGGTTTAATATATTTGGAATAATGCCTAATTTATTTGTAATTCTTATACTATTTGTAGGATTATTTGCAGGCAAGAAGATAGGATTAATATTAGGGTTAATTTTTGGTATATTAATAGACTTACTTATAGGTAAATCTATAGGGATTTCAGGAATATTACTTGGAGCAATTGGATTAATTGCAGAATATTGTGACAAGAACTTTTCAAAAGATAGCAAATTAACAATTATATTAATGGTTATAATATCAACATTTATATATGAAGTTGGAATATATGCTTTTACAATAATAAAAGGTGGAATTGAAATAGAGTTATGGTCATTTTCTAAAATAATGTTAATAGAAATGCTATATAACTCGCTATTAATTATAATTTTATATCCATTGATACATAAATTAGGCTATGCTATGGAAAATGTATTTAAATCTAAAACAATTATGACGAGATATTTCTAAAATAAATTTAAAACATGCAATTAATACACATAAAACAATTATTGTAAACAGATAAAGAAAGAAGGTGAAAAGTTGGGCAAAAATGATAATAATAAAATAAGATACAATATAGTAACAATTTTTATATATATTGTTGGGATAATATTAATACTTCAACTTTTCAATCTTCAAATTGTACATGGACAAGAATATAGAGAAACCTCTAATACAAGGCTTACAAGAGAATCCGTGCTAAAAGCAGCAAGAGGTAATATTTTAGACAGTACAGGAAATAAACTAGTTACATCTGAGACATCATTTTCTCTAGAATTATACAAAACGAAAATAGAAGATAGTGTATTAAATAATACTATACTAAAAACAATAAACATACTAAAGTCTAATAAAGACGAATACATAGATAACTTGCCAATAGCTGTAAATCCAGTAAGATATACACTTCCTGAAGAAAACCTAAAAAGTTGGAAATTAAGTTTAGAAATAGATGAAAATGCAAATGCGCAAGAAGCATTTGATAGTTTAAAGAAAAAATACAATATTACAAATAATGATGAAGAAGCAATAAAAATAATGGCAGTGAGGTACGAAATAACAAGAACAGGTTATAGTAATATAAAACCTGTAGAAATAGCAAAAGACATTAGTAGACAAAGTGCCATACAAATAAGAGAACAAAGTAATGATCTTCCTGGGATGACAATAGCTACAGGATCAAAAGTAAAATATACATCTGGAAATTTAGCATCACACATTTTAGGACAAGTGGGACCAATATCAGAAGAAGAGCTAAAAGGGAAAGAAGATAGATATAGTTTAAATGATATAGTTGGTAAAACAGGTGTAGAATATATTTTTGAAGATTATTTAAAAGGTACAGATGGAATAAAACAAATAGATATGGCAGTAGATGGAACAGTTACAGAAGAATATGTTACAGAAGAGGCAGTAGCAGGTTCGGATGTAGTTCTTACAATAGATGCAAACTTACAAAAAGTAGCAGAAGAAGCATTAAAGAAAAACATAGATAAAATTGCAAATGGTGGATTTTATAAAACAAGCCCTGCTAATGCTGGAGCAGTAATAGTAATGAATGTTAAAACTGGGGAAGTTCTTGCAATGGCAAGCTATCCAGATTATAATCCACAACTGTTTATAGATGGAATAAGTCAAGAACAGTATGATTCCTATAAAGAGGGAAAAAATTTAGTAAATAGAGCTATTAGTGGAGTTTACTCTCCTGGTTCTATATATAAAATGGTTACAGCAACAGCAGGTTTAGAAACAGGTGCAATCACTACAAAAACTAAAATAAATGATACTGGTGTTTATCCCAAATTTGGAAATCCAGTTTGTTGGTATTGGAGATCATATCGTAGAGGTCATGGATATTTAAATGTTACACAAGCTATACAAAAATCTTGTAACTATTTCTTTTATGAGACAGGGTATAGAGCAGGAATAGAGAATATTGTTAAATATGCAGAATATTATGGATTGGGAATGAAAACAGGAATAGAATTATTAGGAGAAGAAACAGGAACAATTTCAAGACCAGAAATAGTAGAAGCACGTGGAGAAGTATGGACACCAGGATATACACTTTCAGCAGCTATTGGACAAGGAGATAATGGATTTACTCCTATTCAAATGGCAAGATACATTAGTTCTCTAGCAAATGGCGGGAATAGAGTAGATGTTACATTAATAAAAAATATAATGAAACCAGATGGAACAGAAGTAGATAAAAAAGAACTAGAAAACTATGTTAATGAAAGACTTGGATATACTCCGACAGAGGTAGAAGACTTGAATATAAAAGAAGAAAACATAGATGCAATATTAGAAGGAATGAAAGGGGTTACAGAAGATGGAGGAACAGCATATTCTACATTTGCAGGATTCGATATAGAAGTTGCAGGAAAAACAGGTTCTGCGGAAACAGGTGATCCAGATAAAGTAAATGGATGGTTTGTTGGATTTGCTCCATTTGATGATCCAGAAATATCAGTTACTGTACTAATTGAAAATGCAGGTTCAGGAGGTTTTACTGCAGAAACAGCAAGAGATATAATGGCAGAATATTTTGGAATGAATGCAAATGAAGTAAAAGAAGACATGACAGCAATTCCAAGTACTCAAGTACAGAGATAAAGTTTATAAAATATAAATGTAAAATCAATAAAATACAAATGTAAAATTAATACAGTTAAATAATAAATATATAATAATATAAAGAAGGGTTTGGTAGTAATGGAGAGTTGTATTAGTATTAACACAAGGCAAGGAAGAGTTATTGTAAAAATAGCAGAAGACGCAACCCAAGAAGAAATTTTAATAGATTTAAAAAAGAAATTAAAAGAATTTAAAAAATTATATAAAGATGATAATACACCACTACTTATTTCAGGAAAAGTATTGAAAAATAAGGAAATGGAAGAAATACAAAATTTAGTAAAATCAATAATAGATACTAAAGTGGATTTTGATAGTCCTAAAATATTAGGATTACATGGAATAAAAAAGACGTTTAAAAAAGATATTGCTACGTCTGAAACCAAATTTCATAGGGGTTCTCTAAGATCTGGACAAAGAGTAGAATTTGAGGGAAGCTTAGTTATTTTAGGAGATGTTAATGCTGGAGCAGAGGTTGTAGCAGGAGAAAATGTAGTAGTTGTAGGAATATTAAGAGGATTAGCACATGCTGGTGCAAAAGGAAACAAAGAGGCAATTATAGCAGCAGCATCTATCGAAGCTCCGCAACTTAGAATAGCAAATATAGTAAAAGAAATGGAAATAAAAATACCAGAAGAGTATTCAAGTAATATAAAGACAGAGGCATATGTAAATGAAAAAGATGAAATTATAGTAGAATAGAGATTTAAAAGAAAGTTAAAAAAGGTTTTCATAATATTATTATGGAAACCTTTTTTAACTTAATAATAACAAAATTAGAGAAATAAATAAATAATCATCTTTAACACCTTCACTATATAGAAAAAATATAAGACAAATTAGTAAAATATCGTCGAAATGAAGCTTTATACCAAATATTTCAAAAACTTCATTATTATCTTTTTTTATTTCTGGGTGCTTCTTTAAATTAGTACCAGTATTGGTATTAGTATGAGAATTAGAAGCATCAGTGCAAGTATTAAAATTACGATGTTTATTATTAGAACTATTTTTTTCTTCATTTATCATTGGTTTTGTTTGAAATTTCTTTATAGTATTATTTGTATATTTATTGTGTTGTGATTGATAATAATTATAATTTCTAAAAGAAGGAAATGAAAAAAATGGATAATTATACATCATTTTTCTTATCACCACCAAGAGGATTAAATTGTTCAAATACTTTTTCCATACTAAAAATTTTAATGTATTGATCTACTTTTTCTTTTCGGCTTTCTTTTAAATATGGTTTTAATGACTTTAAAAGATTGGCTCTTGGGTCATCTTTTTGGTTATTCATTGCATCTATTATAGATTTCATTTTTAACATGGTGTTTATATCAATATTAAATGAGCTAGAATCATTATTTTTCTTACTATCACTATTACTATTTTGCCCAAGTATGTTTTTTATCGCATCTATATTAATATTACTAAAGTCTATATTTCCAATATTTGCAGAATTTTTTGAATCTGAAGATATATCTCTATAAGAATTATTTAAATTATCATTAGAACTATTACAAAAATTATTGCATATAGAATTATTATAACTATGATTAGAGCCATTTTTGTTATATTTACTGCTAAAATTTCGATTAGGATTACTATTAGTGTTACTACTTACAGAATTACCTGTAACACTTTGAAGTACATTAGATAATTCAGGAGGTAGTTCATTATTTTTCAACATAGAACTAAACTTATTTATTAAGTTAGACATATCTTCATTCATATAAAAAATCCCTTTCTTTTAATTTGTTAGAACAAATTAATTCATTTTTATATAATAAAATATAATTATATTTTATTATAGTAATAATTCTAATGATTTGGATTGTTTTTATTAATTTCGTTTATAATTTTATCTTTTTCAGGTGAATTCAAAATTTGAGCAACTTTTGTAAGTCCTTGTTCCAATTCCCTTTTATCCATTTGTGACAACATATTCATTAATTTTGCCATGTCCATGTTATTCATTAAATCACTCCTCTAAATAATATATATTTGAAACTATAATAGTATATTCTATAAAAAGTAAAATGTGAATGTTGACGACAAATTTAAATTGAATTATAATTCAAATATACTAATTAAAATGAATGATATAAAAAACACTAATTACAGCAATATATAAAAATTATAATAAATTTCAATAAAGGAGGAATTCGTATAATAAATAACTTTAACTATACGAAGAAAAGAAATGAAGAAAAAAAGTTTAATGTTTTTATTAGTTTTATTACTCATTATAGTAATTATTTTTATAGTATTTATAGTTGCAGATGAGTTTAATATTATTAATTTAAGAAAAAATAGTAATTTACAAAATCTGAATTCGGAAAATGCATTAAATGTAAATAAAGAAGAGAATGAAGGGGATTTTCAAAACAGTTCTGGCGAAAGTAATGGAAATAATACAGGGGGAAATGTATCTAATGAAAGTAAAATAGATTTTGAAACAAAAAAACAGATTTTACACTAATAGATCAAAATGGAAATAAAGTTAGTTTATCAAATTATAGAGGAAAAAAAGTTGTCATACTCTATTGGGCAGTATGGTGTCCGCCTTGTAAAGAAGAAGTTCCTATAATAAATGAATTAAGCAAAGAATACAATGATGCAATATTTTTAACAATAGTTTCTCCAACGTTGGGAGAAAATTCAGAATATAAGACATATCAAGAAGAAATTGCAGCTTATATACAAAAAAATAATATTGAGGTACCAGTTTTAATAGATGAAGGAAAAAAATGTTTAGATATTTATGGAATAGAAAGATATCCATGTACTATATTTGTAGATGAATATGGAGATATAAGAGAGAAAGTTGGAAGTGAAGAAAAATCAGGAAAATTAACAAAAGAAGAGATTATAAAAAAATTGGAAGAATATTAAAGAACTTTAATAGATTAAGACACAATCAATTAGCGAAAATAATAATAAAGAAACAATGTATATAAATTACAAAAACAATAATAAAGAATAAGTTATATAAATTAATGAAATGGGAGAAATAGTGAAGTAAAATATTTTGTTTTTAGATTAGTATAAAATTAGCAGAATATCAAAAATAAAAAAGGTTAATAGTTTTATATTTATTATACTATTAACCTTTTTTGTAATATAGTAATAAAATTGTAATTAAAATTTAATAAAAAAGGCAAAACGACCTTCCGTAAATATAAAAATTGTATGTAGAAAATAAGAATATATTACATATTGAAATGTAAGCGAAAAATGCTACAATAGGATATAATTATAAAAATAGGGAAAATATGCAAAAAACATTATGAAATAATGCTAAAACCATTGAAAACAAAGTAAAAATGGGTTATAATAAAGTATGAGATATTATGTTTAGGAGGTCACTATGGGAAAAGTAATAACAAAAGTAACATCAGCAATAATAACCACAATACTAGTATTTTCTAATTTATTAGTACTTGGTGGAGAAGTTATAGCTTATGGAGGAGAATTAGAAGAACAGAATACAAAAACAAACAACTCAAAAGTAGAATTTAATAGCTACTTTGATGATGGTGTACATGGAAAAGAATATAAAACTACAGAAGAAGGAAAGATATATTTAAATCTTAAAGTAAAAGAAGAAGGGTATTTAAAAGATATTGTAGTTAATTTTTCAAACGCAAACTTTATAATAGATAGTGACAAGATTAAATCTGAGTACGTCCAAAAAGTTAATGATAATAAAGATACAATAACTTTAAATTCAATAAATAAAGGTGAGGAAGTAACTATAGAGGTGCCAATTAAAATTCTAAATGAAGAAAATGTAAAGGCAGATAATTTCTCTAAAGTTACTGATGTTATTTTAACAGCTAATTATATAGATATAAATGGAAATACAAAAGCTGTAACAAAAACAATTAAAACTCAAGTTGAATGGAATGGAACAGCAGAAATAGAAAATACGACACAACTATCAAAATATATTCCATACAATGTTGGAGAAGAATATGGTGTAATATTCCAATCATTAATTTCTAATAAAGTAAAAGATAATTCAATGCCAGTAAAAGAACAAATAACTACAGTAGAAGTTCCATTAATAAACGAAGCTAAACCAGAAGAGGTTAAAGTTACAGTAAATAATACAAATGCTACAAATGGAAAAGAAAATGGTGTAGAATTTAATCAAGACAATTATACATATAACAAAGAAAATGGAAAATTAGAAATAAAATTAACAAATAATCCTAATGATCAAAATAATATTAGTTGGAAAAAGAATTCAGTAGATGAAATTTTAGTAAACTTCATTTATAAAGGTAAAGAAATTTATGATTATGTTTTAAGCAATGAAGTAAAAGGAACATTAAAATTAAATGTAAAAATGAGTTTATACAATAACGTAGAGACTAATATAAATAAAGATTTTGCATATGACTATACACTAAAAGACAAAATTGGAAATATTAATACAGTTTCAATCTCATCAAATGAGAAAATAAGTAAAGGTTATATATATGCAAATTATGATAAAAAAGATGGATTAAATGGAACAATTTATAATGAAAATTATATAATAGATATTGCTTATGCAGGTATAGAAAATGAATTGGAACTAAATCAAGCAATAGATAAATTTGAAATTAATGATGAAAAAAACATAAGTACTACAGTCGGAGGAACAAATTATACATATAATAAAAAAATAAAAGTTGCCGAAGATATTTTTAAGAAAATGTTAGGCGAAGATGGAAAAATAGAAGTATTTAAAACAGATAAAACAAAAATAGGAGAAATAAATAAAGATACAGAAAAAGATAATACAGGAAAATATATTTTAGATATTTCTAAAGAAGATGTAAACCAAGTAACTATAAAAACATCTAAACCTATTATAGAAGGAAAAATAGAAATCGAAATAGAAAAAGCAATAAAGGGAAAATTAAATTACTCAAAATCACAAATAAGAGAAGTTTCAAATTTGTCAAGTGAAGTAGCATTAAAAACAAGTACAGAAGAAGTTAGTGGTAATATAAAAATTAAAATGGAAGAACCTGTATCAAAAGCAAAATTAACTATAAATAAATCGGACTTATCTACATTAGTAAAAAATGAAAATATAGAAATTAGAGCTTTATTAGATACATCAAATGTATACAATGCATTATATAAAAATCCAATAATAGAAATTGAATTACCAGAATACATAGAAACAATAGAAATAAAAAGTAGTAAATTACTATTTGAAGATGAATTAAAATATAAAAAAGCAGAATTAATAGAAAGAAATGGCAAAAAAGTAATAAGAATAGAATTTGAAGGAACTCAAACAAAATACAATACAGAAAATTCAGAAATACAAGGAGCAACAGTAGTAATAAGTGCAGATGTTACTTTAAATAAATTAACACCAAGAAAAAATGAACAAATAGTTATGTATTATACAAATGAAAATACAGATTTGTATGAAACAAGTAATATTACACCAGAAGGAGCAAATACAAATAATGAAACTATCTCTGTTGTAAGAGCAAAAGCAAATTCTAATGCACAAGAAATAAAAGGTATGGTAAAGGCAGATGTAAACTTTGTAGTTCCAACAGGTGTTATGGTATCAGCAGGAATTGATAATTATAAAGAAGGAGCATCAGGAATACTATCAATTACAGATGAGTCTCTAGATGTAGAAATAGCACCATTTGCTAACAAAAGAATAGCAACGGTTAAAGGAACATTAACAAATAATAATACAAATCCAATTAGTAATGTATGTATATTAGGAAGATTTCCTTCACAAGGAAACAAAAAAATAGACTCAACAGACGATTTAGGAAATACAACAACATTTAGTGTATCAAAAGCAATTTCAGTTTTAGGTATGGATACATCTAAAATAGAAGTTTATTATTCTGAGAAAACAGATGCAAATAAAGATTTAAAAGATACATCAAATGGATGGACAACTTCTCAAACAGATTTAACTAAAGCAAAATCATATTTAATAGTATTAAAAGATAAAATAGAAGCAACAGGAACAATCGAATTTAACTATGAAATAGAGTTACCAAATAATATTGGTTATAACAAAAATGCAGCAACAATGTACAAAACATATTATACAAATGAAGCCTCAGAAGCAACAATGGAAGAAAGTAAACAAGCACCAATATTAAATTTAACAACAGGAAAAGGACCTGAATTAGAAATAAAACTTTCATCAAGTGCAGCATCAGATGGAAGAGTATTTAATGGACAATATGTAAGACTTTATGTTGAAGTTAAAAATACTGGAAAACTAGATATAACAAATGCTAAATTAATAGTAGGAGACTTAATAAATGCAAAATTCTCATATTTAGAAGATAGCAGTTTAGTGATTGATACAGATTACTTAGGTACAATGAATTTAGAAACAATAAAATCTGGGCAATCAAAAACAGTTTCATACGAGATTTTGTGCCAACCAGGACTAAATATAAAAAATGATGGAGAAGATGAGATAGATGAAGAAAAATTAAAAGAAGTCAGTGTTCCTTTAAAACTAACAGCAGATAATATAGAAGGAGAAATACCAGCGGAAACATATAAATTAACTTTTTATGAAGATGCAAAAAGAATTACTATTAATAACACTGTAGATGCATATGAAGATTTAATATATCAATCTGGAGATGAAATTAATTATACAATTGATATAAACAACAAAACAGATGCAGACATAAATAATGTAGAAGTTACAATTCCATTGCCAAATGGCTCTAAAGTGGAAGATACATATATAGAAAGTGGAAGCAATATTACTAAAGATGGAATTAATATAAAATCAGATAAAGTAATAGTAAATATTTCAAAAATGCCTGCGACATCTACAATGAAAATATATGTAAAATTTATATTAGGAGACAACCTACCAGAAAGTTTCTCTACAAAAGTTAGTTTAACAGATGGCACATATACATATTTGTCAAATGAAAAATACATATATACAGGAAAAATAAGTATAACAGCAGAACAAGTTGATCCAGTAAATCAATATATAAAAGAGAGAGAAGGTTTTGTATATTCTTTTAAAATAACTGCAAATAGTAGCTTAGGTGCTGAAAATGTAACTTTAGAGGTTAATTTACCAAAAGAAGCAAAATACACAGGAAATACAGTTGCAAATATTAAGACAGGTGATATTGTTGCATGTAGAGACGAATATGATATTAATACTAAAACTCTAAAGGTAACAATTCCTCAAATAGCGAATGGGGTAACCTTAGAAGCTAATATTTATGTAACAGCTGAATTAGAATCTGAAGAGGATGATGGTAAAGCAATTGTAAATAGTGCAAAAATATATGGAAATAATATAGAAGAAATTGCTTTAAATCCTGTTACTTATTACTTGGAATACAATCCAAACAAAGAAGATGATGGGACAATTCAAAATGGATATAAAATTTCTGGAACTGCTTGGATAGATTCAAATAAAAATGGTCAAAGAGATAATGATGAAGCAACTTTATCTAATGTAAAAGTTATGTTGCTATATAAGAAAAACAATCAAATAGTAACCTCAGAGACAGGGGAAAAATTAATTGTAACAACAGATGATAGTGGAAAATATGAATTTAGAAATATAAAATCAAACGAATATTTAGCTGTTTTTGTATATGATACATCAAGATATACAATAACAACATATCAAAAAGATGGAGTACAGGCTTCTAAAAATTCAGATGCAATTAATATGGAAGTAATATTAGATGGAGAAAAGACACGAGTTGGAATGACAGATACTATAGTATTGAAAAATAGTAATATAAGAAATATAGACATTGGATTATATGGAGAGGAAAAATTCGACTTAAGATTAGACAAATATATTAGCAAAATTAAGTTAACAACACCAACAATAGGAACAAAAGAATATAATTACGATAATTCTACATTTGAAAAAATTGAAGTATTGAGACAAAATGTAGATAAGAGTTCTATTGTTATAGAATATAAAATTGTAGTAACAAACGAAGGTGCATTACCAGGATATGTTAACAAAATTATAGATTATTTACCAAAAGATGTTAATTTTAATACCGAATTAAATAAAGATTGGTATTTATCAAAAGATAGTGGATGTATCTATAATACTAGCTTAGATAATCAGAAAATTAATCCAGGAGAAAGCAGAGAAGTAAGCTTAATTTTGACCAAAAAAATTACAAAGTCAAGTATAGGTAGTGTGGTATGCAACATGGCAGAAATATATCAAGCTACAAACGAAGCAGGATTACCAGACATTGATTCAGAACAAGCTAATAAATTAGAAACTGAAGATGACTTAGGAACAGCAAATATTATCTTATCTATAGTAACAGGAAAAATAGTAGGATATATAACTATAATAATTATAGCTGCTGGAATTATAGCTACAGGTATAATTATTATTAAGAAAAAAGTACTAACAAAAATAAATTAGAAAGGAGGAAAAAAATGAAAAAATTATTAAAAACTATAAGAAATATTTGTATGTTAGTTGCGATTTTAGGTATTTCGGGATTAATTAGCTGTGTAGTAACAAATCAATTTGAAGTGCCGACTACTTTAGTAAAGACTGCGACATCAGAAGCTTTAGAGGAAGATAAAACAGATCATAAATCACAAGATACTGGAACATTCATTGTAAAAGATTATAGACCTCTTACAGAAAACGAATATGATCATTATAACAGACCAATAACTCAAAATGGAGCAAAAGATGAAGTATACTGTATTTCACCAGGTACTAGGTTGTCAGTTACAGGAAATAGTAAAGAATATTTACAATCATTAACAGGAAGTTATAGTATTAACCATTTAATTCCAACAGATCACGCAACTGACCCTCCACATAAGACAAGAAATACCGGAAAGAATAGACATTTATATGGTGGATATAAATTTAGTGATGGATATTATTACTGTAGTGGAGATCATGTTACACAAAATTCTATTATCAAAAACATATATACAGGACAAAATGTAAATACATATGATGTAGCATATATAGTTTCACACTATCCAGTTGGAATAGTTGATTATCAAAATGTTGAATTAGATATAGATAATTGGGCAGACTTTAAGCAATATGCTGTATGGAAGTCAAGCCTAGCAGTTAAAAAAATATCTTCTTCAAGAATAGAGTCAATAAGAAAAAAAGATCCTTCTATTATTAGTAATGGTGAAAATCTTATTAAACAGTCAAAAGTATATCAAGATATGACCGAAGGAATTAAAGCAACAACATATACTAATGAAAAATATACCACAAAAGATGGAGAAGTAAAAACATATCAAAAAGAAGCAGATTCTATGGTAATTCCACATACACAAGAAGAATTAGAAGAACTTCAAGATAATATGAAAGTAGATACAGATTTAGATAGTAATATGTATAAAGCAGGCCCTTTTACTTTAAATTATGTATATGGATTCAATTCAGAGATAAAAGCGTTAACAGAAGAACAAAAGAATGATCCAAATGTAAAATCAGTGCCTGTTAGTCAATATTCAATGAGTGGAATTTCAGATATGTATTTAGCATATGAAGATAAAAATGGTAATGAACAAAGAATAAATATAGATATGTTTATTAGACCAACATACTCAAGTAAGTATGCAGCTAATCAAAGTAAGACTAACCCTAAAGCTGGATTAGGAACAGGAGGAGATTATGGGACACCTAAATTTTGGAGTAATTATTCTTTAACTGGAGATGTAAACTTAAACAAAATAGACTGGTGGTGCTATGATGCATTTAGAAATTATCCTGCACCAAATGAAGAATTTTATGTTGAATTTTCATATAAAGGAGAATTGCCAGCATCACTAAAATTAAAAGTAGAATATAAATATTTATCTATTGATTTCTTAGCTTGTAGAAGAAAAGGTACAACATATTATCTTTATGAAAGTTATCATAATGATAAAGCTTGTAGGAGAAAATGTTCAATTACTGGATGTAGGCACGTGCATGGGAACTGTACTGTTGGAGTTTCAATGAGTTCAGAGAATACATCGCAACCGTTAACATATGTGGATTACTATAGAGAAATTATAACAAATAAATATGAAATACCATTTAAAACTATAGGAGCAACATCTATGAAAGTAGGTGGATATGTATTTGAAGACTATCCACAAGGCAAAGAAGAGAAGGCGAATGGTGTAAAAGATTCATCGGATTTAGTATTACCAAATGTGGAAGTAGCATTATATGTAGCAGATGAAAACGGTAATATAAAATTAGATAAGAATGGAAAAGAAATGCTAGCGGATTTATATACATTAGAAGAAGAGTATCCAGATTTGACAGATGCAGAATTGGAAGCAATTCGATTATCAGATGATTACAAACGAAGAATTAACCCAACATTAACAGATGCTTATGGATATTATGAATTTAGAGGCGTAAAGCAAGGGCAAAAATATATTGTTAAATTTTCATATAATGGACATACTTATATGCCAACAGAATATTTAACAAATACAAGTAGTGGATATTCTTACACATCAGTGGCAGAAATGGTAAAAGCAGGAGTGTATGATAGTAAAAATCCATATTTCCAAAGATGGAGAGAAACATCTAAGGGCTTAGAAAAAGCAATAGAAAGACAAGAGTTTACGGAAAGATTTAAAGAAATTGGTTCGTCACCACGAAATTATAAATCAACTAATTCATTAAATACAGGAGCTTTAATAGGTGACAATAACGAATATTACAATAATACTTATTCAGAATATGAACTATTAGGATTTAAACTACAAAAAAATGGAGAATATTTAGAAGAAGGAAAAAGACTAGTAGATAGTTACTTAACAATTAAAGATGGTAAAATTGTTGATACTTCAAAAATTGTTAATGATGATGGAACTGCAACATCTAATCCAGATATACAAATTCAAGAAGGCTTAATTAGTAAGAAAGTAAAAGAATATATTAAAAAATATAATAAATATCCAACTGACTTTAAAACACAAATTTATCAAGAGATTGTTGATGAAATAGGTGGAGATAAAGACAAAACATGGAAAATGTTACAATATATAGAAGATTGCAAAATGTATTCTTATACATTAAACAATATAGAAGATACATCAAGTTATGATTTATATCCAGTATATAATCAATATACTACTTTTGTAGAAGCTGGAAACAAATATCCAAATAATAGTTACACATATGATGATAATGAAAGAGATGACAACTTATATAATGGAACTATGAAGGAAAGCGAATCTATTTATGGAGAACATAGATTAGCACATAACAGTTATGGAATATTTACAGATGTAAAGTGGGAACAAAGTTCAACTAGTAGACCAGGAAAGAGTCCAACAATTATGATACCTGTATCAGAACCAGGAAAATGGACTATGAAATGGCCGGGAGAAGCATTTATAGATGATTCTCAATATTATGGTATAGGAACTAGAAATAATGACAAAGAGGCAATCATATATAAAAATATTTATCCAGGTCAATTGTATGTAAACCAAGGTTTATGGAGAAGACAAGAAGTTGACTTAGCATTAGAAAAAGACATTTATAAAGCAACAGTTAAAATTAATGGTAAGACAGAAGTATATGACTATGATAGCTACGGACATGGTGTAATTACACCATCTGAGATATCTGCTCTAAAGAAAAAATATACACATAATGGAGTATTTGACGAAGCAGGATTTAAAGAAGCATTAAATAAGTTATTTACAGATACAGCTAGAGAACGTTGGGATATCCACTTAAGAATGGCAGATTATGCAAATTACTATGAACCTGTACATAATAGAGCAATATATAGAGCAGACTATGAATATGTATCACAACCTGGTAGAACAGGTGCACCATTAGATGTATATATTACTTATAAAATTTCTGTTAAAAACCAATCACAAACAATTCTAGGTCAAGTGTTAGAAGTTGTAGATTACTATGATGAAGATTTTGAATACATGGAAGACTTATCTTGGGTAACATATGAAGATGGAATTATAGGAGATAAAGACAAAGCAGAAAATACAGGTGATGATAAGGGGGCTAACTATATAAGTTCAGAAGATTATTACAATATGATGGATAATATAGAAAATGGAGCCACAGCAGATGAAATAAAAAATGCAAAAGATATAAAATCATCTAACCGTACAAAATATGACAGAGATACAGAAAGCGATATAACAGAAAGAACAATAACAGATGGTAATACTGGATTAAGAGCTAATTATGATGCAGTATATGTAAAAGGATTAGAAGATAAGAAATTAGCTGCAGGAGAAAAAGCATATATTTATTTAACATTTAAGATAAAGACAGATGGAAGCGGAAAAGTAATAATTAATGAAAGCAAAAATGATGATGACGAAGACAAAATGAACTTTGCAGAAATTAATGGTTACACAACTTTCTATAAAGACAATACATTATTACCAAACTACGGAACTGTAGGTTCAAATGATCCAGCAGGACTAGTAGACATAGATTCTAAACCAGGTAACTTAGAAGCAGATGATTTAGAAGAAGAAAGATATGAAAGTAACTTCGAAGATGACACAGACAGAGCAAAAGCTTTACATATTTATGTAGATGATGAAGCGGAAAGAAAATTAAATGGTGTAGTTTGGGAAGACCAAAGAAATGTAACAGTAGATGGAGCAACTATAGGTGATGGTATAAGACAGAAAAATGAAAATACTGTAAATAATATTTGGGTAGAACTTTATGAAATAGAATTAGACAATAAAGGAAACCCAATAAAAGAAGCAGATGGAAGTTATAAACTAAAAGACGGAGTAGTTCAAATTTATGAAGGTGGAAAATGGACATCAGCAAATGAAAATACAACAGGAAAAGGAAATTACGAATTCACAGGATTTATACCAGGTGACTATATAGTAAGATTTAACTACGGTAATGAACATAATGCAACATATAATGGTCAAGATTTTAAATCTACAACATATCAAGTAGGAATTGACCAAAGCGGAAAAACAGATGCATATACGGACACAAATAAAGAAGGAAGATATGACGGCTATAGAGATGTAGAAAAACAAAATGAAACTGGACTATATGGATATGATATAGCTAAAGCAGATCAAGATGAAAACAACTATTCAGATGCAAAAGATATTTGGTCAAGAAGAGAACAAATAAACAATTATAGTAACAACAATGGAAAAGGTGTAACAAATGAATTAGCATATACATTATCTCAACATACAACACCAAATCCAAATACTGAAATGAAAGCCGAGACTGGTGCAATTGTTGCAGAAGTTGAGTATAACAGACAGAATTCTAACTCAAGTTCAAATGTAGAAGGAGAGTCAGATAGAGGAGACAATAATTATAACAGTAATAGTGATGAATTATATGCAGATGGTAATGACATCAACACAGAATATTCATTAAATAACGTAGACTTTGGATTAGTTGAAAGACCAAAAGCACAACTTGAGTTAAACAAAAAAGTTACAAATGTTAGATTAACACTTGCAAATGGACAAATTATAGTAGATAGTACAACACAAGGACCATATCTATCTTGGGTAAATGGAAAGGCTTATAATATAATTAGTAAACGTACAGAACAAAAAGATACAATTTATGAGACAGATTATAGCAAGAAAAAAGACGGAGAAAGATATAAGGACGATAAAGGCGGACATGGTACAGAATACTATGAATACAGAAAAGAACTTATAACAGACAAATTTACATCACAAGCATCAGGAAAAGGTTATAATGGTTTAATCCAAATAAATATGGATGAAGAGTTAATGCATGGTGCTACTATAAGAATTGAATATACTCTTACAGTAACAAACGCAGGCGAAATAGACTTCGATGGTAAAGGTTTCTATTATAGAGCAGATGACCAAAACAATGAGCAAGAAAAGAAGGGTAGATTAGTAACAACTAGTGCAGACCAAGTAATAGACTATGTAAATAACAACCTACAATTTAGAGCAGAAGACAATAAAGAAGATGGTGGTTCACCAGTTTGGTCAATTATTTCTACAGATGAAGTAATAAATGGACAAAACGGCGAAGGTAGTAAATTGGTAAATAGTACAGTAGCAGGAGTAATTAAGAAAAACGTGGGAGGAAGAGATGTAAATCAATACAACAGCATAGTTCAAACAGAAACTTTGAAAAAGGCTTTAGTACCACAAACTAAAAATTCAAATTCAGCAGATACATCTATTAGCACTAAATTAGTATTATCACAATTAATAACAGCACAAAATGATACAGATGACTTAACATATGATAATATTGCAGAAATTGTTAAAACAACAAATAGCGTTGGTAGAAGAATGGCATACTCAGTAGCTGGTAACCAAGACCCAACACAAATTCCATCAGAAGTAGATGCAGCTAAAGCAGAAAGAGTAATGATATTACCACCATTTGGTAGTGCAACATATGTTTATATAATAATTGCTATTGCAGCAGCTACAATCTTAGTAGTCGGAATAGTATTAATTAAGAAGAAAGTTATAGGTAAAAAAGAATAAGACATTATGAAAAATAACTTAACTTAATAAAAAATAGTTCATACAAAAGTATGGACTATTTTTTATGTTATGCTTTGAATTTTTTATAAAAAATATTTATTAGAATTAGAGGAAATTTACTTAAATGGTCTATTTTTTAGCTCTTTTTTCGTTCTCGTATTGTAATTTTAGTCATTTTGTTATAAAATTATGGCAATAAAATGTTAAGTTCTGAACAATAATAACGAAATTGTACACAAAATGTAAATAACTTTTTTAAATTATGTGGCAAAATCGACAGAAATTACACTAAAGATATATTAAAATAAACAAGCGATGAACAATAATTGAAAAAAAGTAGGGGTGACCATTATGTTTCAGAATGTAGAAAAGAACATTAATAATAGACAAGATTTTAATGAAGCTTTTTATGATAAAAAAGACAAAATGAAAATAGCAATAAAAAGCCTTTTATCTATAAATAACATAATAATTTATATTATAGCTTTTATGGTGTCAATGGTAGGATTTTCGTCACATAATATTATGTTAGGGCTTAGTCCATTTGCAATTGCATTTATGGCGGCAATGTTAAGCAATGGGAATCCAGTAGGAATAGTTTATATTTTAACATTAATAGGAACTTTTATAAAATTTGGTCCAAATGTGCTTCTTACTTATGTTTTAACTTCTCTAGTATTTTTTGCAAGTAGTTTGTTTGTAAGACATAACATAATAGAAGACACCAATGAGGAAAAAAGATTAGGAGTACACTTATTTGCAAGTGTTTTAATAGTTCAAATAGTACCAATGTTCTTTAGAAGTTTTCTTTTATATGATTTATTACTTGCTATTATGGTAGCGGTTATTACATTTATATTTTATAAGATATTCGCAAATTCAATAATTATGCTAAAAGAATTTAGAAATAAAAAAGCTTTTACTATAGAAGAGGTTATAGGAACAAGTTTGCTTCTAGCAATTGCAGTATGTGCAGTTGGAGATTTAAGTATATTTGGCTTTAGCATAAAAAATATTTTAAGTATTTTAATAGTATTAATACTTGGCTGGAAAAATGGAATGTTAGTTGGTGCAACAGGTGGTATTACAATAGGTGTTGTACTAGGAATTATTAGTGGAACAGAGCCTATGATGATTGCAGCATATGCAATTTCTGGACTAATTGCAGGAATATTAAATAAATTTGGAAGAATTGGTGTAGTAGTTGGATTTATATTAGGAAATGTCATTCTTACATATGTTGCAAACGGAAATACAGTTCCAATAATTACGATACAAGAAATTTTAATCGCATGCTTGGGACTTTTAGCAATACCTAAAAAATTAAAAATTAATATAGAAGATTTATATGGAAAGACTAAATTATTACCAGAAACTACAGGAAGAAGTATAGGGGAAGCCCAAGACAACACTATTTTAAAATTAAATAGTATGTCAGAAACAATTGCAGATTTAGCAAAAGGATATAAGACAACAGAAAAAGAAGATAAAAAATTAAAGAAACAAGAGCTTTCTAATGAAAATATTTTTATAGAAGAATTGAAAAATAACTTAATAAATTTAGAAGAAAATATTCTTTTTGATGATATATATAACAATAATAACAACATTTTACATGAAATATTTGAAGAACTATTAAAAAATGATGTTATATATGAAAAAAACTTAGTTAGCATTTTTGAAGCTCATAATAATTATATAGTAGGTTTCCATGAAAAAAACAAAGCGGTGGAAGCAGACATTTCTAAAATGATAAATGCAATAAATTCATCTTATAGATTAAGCAGAGTGAATTTTGTATGGAAAAAGAAAATAGAACAAAATAAAGAAAACATTTCAAACCAACTAGAAGGTGTATCACAAGCTATTGCAGATTTAGCAGACGAAATAAAGAAAGACAATGCAGATGAATTTGCAGATAAAAGAGAAGAATTAATGAGAGCATTCCAAGAAAAAAAATTCGACATACGAAATTTAAACATAAAACGCTTAAAAAATGGTAGATATATTATAGATATATATCATAATCTATGTGATGATTTAGAAGGAAAAAAATGCAATATAAAAAGAATTAAGACTATATTAGAAAGAATTTTAAAAGACAAATTTATAATACAGCATCAAGAATGTGGATTACGTGAAAGCAAGGAACAATGCAAATTTACATATATGTCACAAGATAAATTTTCTGTACAAATTGGTATTTCTAAAACTACTAAAGCTAGTTCACCAGTATCTGGAGATACAAATTTAGAAACTAAATTAGAAGATGGAAAATATTTATTAGCAATAAGTGATGGAATGGGCTCAGGCCCAGAAGCAATGAAAAGTAGTAAGGTTGCAATTAAAACTTTGGAAAGATTACTAACAGCAGGATTTGACAAAACAATGTCATTAAAACTTATTAATTCTATTTTAGAGATAACTCAAAAAGACGATATGTATGCAACTTTAGATGTAGAAATATTAGACTTATACAGTGGAATTATGGAATTTGTAAAAAATGGAGCATGTCCTACATATTTAAAAAGAAATAAAGAAGTTCAATTACTAAAAGCAAATACACTTCCAGCAGGAGCTATAGAAAAAATGGACCTAGAAGTATATGACTGCGATTTACAAGATGGGGATATTATAGTAATGTGTAGTGATGGTGTAATAGAGTCTAATGACGAATATATAAACAAAGAAGTATGGGTAAAATATTTATTAGAAGATATGCAAACAGATGATGCTCAGAAGATAGCAGATATATTGTTAAAAGAATCTATAGACAATGACTATGGAACACAAAAAGACGATATGACAGTTATTGTGGCAAAAATAAGCAAGAAATTAGGATAATTAAAAAAAGAATATAGTAAAAATGAGTAAATTAAGTAAAATAAGCGTAAAAGATCAAGTAAAAATTAAGCATAAAGTAAAGCGATAAAGTAAAAAGTAAGAAATATTTAAATATTTGGAATAACCTTAGTTTAAGTATTTCTTACTTTTTTATTATATGTTTTTATGAAGCTTTTTTATTAATTATTACTTTAATATATTCTCCTAATTCTTGATCAGAGAGTTGTAATAAATAAGATATCAGTTCTAGGAAGGCAATTTTCTTGGTCTATTCTTATGTATTGTCTTAAACTTATTTCTAATAAATTTGCCATTTTTTCTTGGGTATAACCCATAATTTTACGTTTTTCTTTAATCACGGTAACATCACCATATAAATTATGTCATAATTTGTCATATAATCATATTGACATTAAATGTCACCATTTATATAATATAGGTACAATTTGTTCTAGTTAAAAATAACTATAGTATAAATTAAGGAGGAAACAGAGGATGAAAAACAAAGGAATAACGCTAATAGCGTTGGTAGTAACAATTGTTGTTCTTTTAATATTAGCAGGAATAACAATAAGTCTAGTGTTTGGTTCAAATGGAGTAATACAAAAAG
>ENA-OPRR01000429-OPRR01000429.1-human-gut-metagenome-genome-assembly--contig:-NODE-429-length-44678-cov-8.466777_pt1 | contig 44678 bp, 53 predicted proteins | sample MGYA00241796_ERZ501883 | MGnify/ENA primary metagenome ERZ501883 (study PRJEB25962, sample SAMEA2042406) | human gut metagenome | biome: human gut; feature: human-associated habitat; material: faeces...
TCGCACCGTCGGCAATTGCCTTTTCCAAACGTGCCTTTTCTTTCGTCAGACTGTCGATTTGGGTTTGCAATGCGCTTGCGCTTTCCGCTTTGGTTTTGAACTCGGCGACCACACGTTTTGCGTAATCAAACGTCTTTTCGGTTCCGTTCTTTGCGATACCGGACGCCGCCAAAATATCGGCATCCAATCCGCCGTAAATTTCGCCCGTCTTTTTGGCGATAACGCTATTTTCGTCGTTGGCGGACAATGTTGTAATTGCCGCAATTTGTTCGTCGGTTAATCCGGCTAATGCCGCATTTGCAACTAAAATTTCTCTCGTTAACATAATATTCTTACCCTTTGAATTAATTAAGTGCGATTGATGCTACTGCTCCGCTGTTTGCGTTAATAATATCAATTGTGTATTTTGGGGAATCCCCGGTTGTGTCAACCAACCAACTAACAACACGTGCATGGCTGATTTTCTTTTCAACCTCTTTTGTTACCAAAATGACGTCGGCAATTGTTCCGCCCTCAATACATTCAATCAACTTTTTCTTTGTGTCGCCATCCAATGCGGCGGCGGTTGTTGTTACTTCAATAACCAAATTGTCCTGCTGTGCAATCTGTGCCATAATCGTATTTTTAATAGTTTAATACTCTGTTACTTTTTCGCTCCGGGTTTGTCCTCGGCTTCTGCCTTTGCCTTTGCATCGGCTTTGGTTTCTTTGGCGGGTTCCGCCGGGATAACTCCCGCCGCTTTCAATTCCGCCAAAATTTCAGCCTTTAACGCCGCTTTTTCCTCGGCTTTGGCTTTCGCCTCGGCTTCTGCCTTTGCCTTTGCATCGGCGGCGGCTTTTTCCTCGGCGGCTTTCTGCTGTGCGGCGGTTCGTGCCGCTTTTTCCTCGGCTTGCGCCTTGACGTACTCGTTGGGGTCGTGCAATACGGTAATCGTGTAACCCTGTTTTTTCAGTGCGTCCAAAATGCCATTTTCAAAGGACTTTTTGCCGAACTTTTGGATACGGGGAACGGATAAGCGTTTGCCCGTTTCGCTGTCAAACTTGCGCACCTCAATAACGCAATGATACAAATGTTGTTCATTACTCGGTATAATGTAGTTTTCGGGGGTGACGTCGGTAATTGCGACGTCCTTTGTTTTACCATCGTTTACTTTTACTCTCATAATTTTAATTTATTTATTAAATTTCCAAATATAACTACTGAACATTGTGTTCATTTGCGTAATCATTAAATTTACTTGTTATTACTGAAATCTTTTTGTCGAATGGTATTTGCGTTCCAAACTCCAAAATGTTTGTATTCTCCCGTTCAAACCTGCGGACAAAGTTAGCGAAATTCAACTTTATACGCAATTCATTCTCCGGGATTAAGTTACGCCCGTACAAATCCAATACCTCGTTCCGGGTCAAATGGCGGTACGGCTCCAACTCTGCCAATATCAACATACGTTGCAATTGGGTTGGGTTGTTCCGGTACTCCGTTTCGATAATCTGATTTTGTAGGGCGTCCAATTCTGCCTCACTTGCGCCGCTTTCCTTTGCCGACTTGTAACGGTTCCGCAACTCGCTTGCGTCGTACAAATAGAACTCCGTGCCGTAATTGACTTTTGCAGATACGAACATATTGCCGTATCGCAATCGGCAAACCGTTTCATCGACGAACTGTTGGGCGGCTTCAAAGCCTTTTTTCACTCGGTTTAATACCGTGCTTTGGCTCTCAAATGCGGCTTTAACCTGTTGTTCGTTGAATGCCTCCCGTTGGGTTACTTCCTCGTTTTGTCCGACGACGGCGGTAATAATGTTTTCCCGCAATCGCTTTTCTTCCTCAACGTTATAATCCAAACTTGTACGGTCAACGGTCAACATTTGTACCGGGTTCCGCAAATCGGGTTGTTTGTCCCCGTCCGGTATCGGTATTTCAACAAAGGAACCCGCCCCGGTAATCCGTTTGTCGCCGCACTTGGGGCAACGCATCAATAACCCGGCTTGGTCTAACCTGTAATACCCTTGTTTGTCTTTCAAAAATCCACCGTCGCAATAATCGCCGTTTTCGGCGTTTGTAAAATCGCACGATTGTTCGTAACCGGAATATATCGGGTACGCCCCGTACATATCCAAATGCCGCTTCGATATATGGAAAAACAAAAACCAATCCAACGCCTCCAATTCTTTTGTTAGCGGGGATTGTTTAACGTCCGGTTCTCGCAAATTCATTGGCTCGTTCCAAAAGAAACGGGCGGGGCAATAGCGCAAATCGTGTGGGTTATCAACCAATAATTCGCCTATGTTGCCGCCGTCGTCCTCTGCAAATACTCTGTATCGTTCATCGTCAATAACTGCAATACGTTTATCGGGTTGGCGGAAAATTATCCAATCCATAACCCCGGTTGTCCGGTTTGCCTCAAAGGTTATGACGCTTTCGATAGGTAGCCAATAAAAATACGGGGTCGGGTATCGGTCGGCGGGGTTTTGCTCGGCGGGCAAATCAACTATTAAGACGCTGTTTATTTCCGTCTTGAAAAACTCCCAACCTTTCGTGCACCAAATTTCCGGCTCCTTTAATACATCTTGGCGGTAATACTCCCAATCGTCCCGTTGTTCCGTGTTTTGAAATTGATAGTTGAACGCCGGGTTACGACCGTCGAAAATACGGCTTAACTTATCAAAACAAATGCCCGTTACCTCGTTGGTACGAACGGGGTAACGGAACAATGTTTTGAAGATTTTGAATTTATCGTGCGGGATAAGATTTTGAACCCATGCCAAAAAATCGGTCGTGGGTAAACACATTAAGGGCGTTACGTTGGTTTGGGCGTGAAATTTAATGCGGTTTTGGTGTATGACCGCTTTATTTATCGTCGCCTTTTTCCTCGGTTCCGTTATTTCCTTTCTTATGCGTTTTATATCTAATCCCATTTTCTTTGCTAAATTCAAAAGGTGTTTTTTCGGGCAACTGCCAACCGCCATTGTTAGGCATCCGCAACAGGCGTTCGGCGTGGTTAATCTCAAATTCTTCGGTCGTGTTAAGGGTCGGACACTCCAACACGACCTTTGTAACTTTCGCCGTCATTACTTTCATGCGGGTTTCAAATCCGTAAGCGGGTTAAACGTCGGGGCAACAATCGCCAAATCGTCCGACCAATTCGGCAAAAACGACCATTGTATTGCGTTGCTGTCCGGGGCTTCCAATCCGCCCAACGTCTTATCGCCGATAAACAACGAACGTATCGGTATCGGGTAATATGTACCGTCTGTACTCCCCTTGATTGCGCCGATTGCGCCGTTTTCGTCGAAAATGAAGATACCCAAATTGTCGCCCCAACTTTCGCATTGCATTTCCTTTAATGCCTTGATAACCTCCTGCGGGGCTTTGCGGATAACTCCGGTAAACGGGGTTGGTTCACGTCCAATAATCTCTTCGACGCCTCCTAACGTTTCGTTACCGCCTCCAAAGGTGCGGGCGGCTCCCGCCTCGGCGGTCGGGGCTTGGATATACGGCGAAACAACTATTTTCGTGCTATCCGCCGCCGATAACAGGGGCGTCCATGACGCTAACGCCGTAATCGCTTTTTCACTCGTAAAACTGTTTTTGCTTCCGTCGTCTTTCATAAGACGTTGAAAAGCCACTTTCTGAACCTGTCCGAAACTTTCCGAACACGTAATTGCGGGTACATCGGGCAACGCCGCCCCCGCCGGACATTTACAAATCATACTTCTTTGTTTTTAACGTTAAAAATATTGTTACTTTCTCCGGGGCTGTCCCTTTGCCCCCTCGTTTCGGTTACAAAGTTATAAACTTTTTCCCGGATAATCTTGCATATCTCAAAAATATTGCTAATTGCGTCGTCTTACGCCTCGGTTTGCGTGTGCGTATGGCTGTATATTGCCGTCCGCAATCTCCTTTTCATATATCCCGGTCAATCCGTCCTCCGGGTCGTCGTGCGTGTTGGCTCCGAAATTGCGCAAAAATCCGGTTACATGGTCGTAAACGGCTTTGTACCGGGTTTCCCAACCGAACGGCATAATTATATGTTGATTAACCATTGCGGACGCTGTTATTATCCGGCTTTCCTTGTTGCCCCCTTGATAAAACGGGTCGGTAATCGCCCGGACTTTCTTTTTGATAACCTTTTCGTAACCCGCACCACCGTTGTTGCTCTCTACCCACGCTTTTTGCGTCCCGTTCCGGTTAATCATCGCCGGGACGGTTACGGTTGTAACGTCCGTATTTTCGTCCGTCATTTCCATATCTGTAATAAGGGCAAACAATATCGGCTCCATGCGCTTTGTTTTCTCGTTGAAAAACAGATTGTCGGACTTATACACGTCATACGTTGCGGCAAACAACAGGTCGTCGCCCTCGTCGGCAACGTCAATGTATGCGCCGGAACGAATGTACGTGCCGTAATCGGATTTTTCGACCCACGTTTTGAAAGGTTGGTACAATCGACCCTCGGCGGAACCGGGGTTGCCTTGATACAGGCATTGAAATTGCACCGGGTCTAATGCCTTTTGCGCTTCCAACTTTTGCTTACTGTGTCGGCTTTCCCATAATGCCGCCCCCGGTTCCCGTGGGTCTATCTCGGTCGGTTCCCCGGTTTTCAACCCCTCAAAGTTTATGCGCACCCACGCCCCCGGCGTTACGTCCTCCAAATCCGCCCAACACTTAACATCAATAATCGTTTCGCCGCTCTTTTCAATGCGCCCTATCAAATCGTCGTCGTGCCAACGGGTAAATACAATCAATTCTTGACTATCATTGTGTAAACGGGTGCGTACAACGGTCGTGTACCATTTCCACGCCGCCGCCCGTACTATCGGGCTGTTACCCTCGGCGTAATCTTTATACACGTCGTCCAATATCGAAACGTCCACGGTTTTAGACGTCAGCGAACCGCCACGACCGACGACACGCAACGACCCCTTACGCCCGACCATTTCGATAACATCGGAATTGCGCAAATAGGTATTCGCCATTGTTACGACGTTCGACCCATTTAAGTACGTGCCGGGGAATAATTCACGATACCGGGGCGTGTCGATTATTCGTTGAACGTCCCGGTTAAAATCCCGTGCGATTGTCGCCGCATACGAACCGATACATATTTTGCGGTCGGGGTCTAACCCCAACATAAATGCGGGTAATTTGCGGCTTGACCCCTCCGATTTGCCATGTTGCGGCGGCTGTTGTACAATCATCTTTCGTATTTTGCCATGCGCAAACATATCCAACAGGGTATAATATACAACATGAAACGGTTCCAATACCAAATCCGGTTGCATATACCGGGCAAAGTTGATAAGACGTTTACGGGCGGCGGCTCGCACCAATTCGCCGGGGTCTGCCTTGATTGCCTCGTACATCTTCAATAATTCCTCGTTGCTCATGGTCGTACAATTTTATCGGGTGTAACTATCAATTCGCCGGGCTTTTTCGGTATCCAATTCAAACACGCCGTTTCGCTCCTTATCCGGGAACGGTTCGGGGTAAACGGACAACGGCAACAAATCGGCAATCTATTTGCAACATCTAAATTCTCATGGTCGAAATACCAAACGCCGTGTCCGCAATCCCCGCAATAATGGTTCGTTTTGGTTACAACCTGTTTAACAACATTCATTCGCTTTGCCATTATTGCGCCCCTCCTTTCTCGGCGATTGTCTTTTGAAATTCGGCGGACTGCAATTTGTCGGCGACGGCAAACAACAGGTCGTCCGGGATTGCCTTAACATCGTATTTCGGTTTATCGTCGTCCGTCCCGGCGTTGTATCCGGGTATCTCGATTTTAACGGGTGCATCAAATCCCAACATCTTTGCCCGGCGTTGTTGAATGTTCAACAGCAAGTCCAAAAACCGGGGATTGCCCGCCGACGTTTCAACGGTCGTTTCGTCATACCCGTAATATTCCGGGTCGCCGTCGGTCGCATCCGTTTTGATAGGACGCCCCCGGTTGGTTTTCTCTTTGGTGCGCTGCTTTCCGGTTTTAGATACCTCCCACGCCTCCCACGCTTGTTGCTCCATTTTATCCAACTTGCGCAATTCCTGCGTAACATATTCGTCGATTGTTTCCAACCGTTCCCGCTTCCATTCGATAAGGCATTGTTGCAAATCGTAATAAACCATTTGAAACGAAATTGTATAACCAACGCCACGGGCGGACAAATCCCGGTTCAATGCGTCCGCAATTTCCCGGTACGAATAACCACGCAAAAATAAATCGGCACAAAACCGAATGTCATAAATTCGTTGTTCCTCGGAACGTTTGTTGTAGCCTAATGGCTTCTTTCTCTTTTTCATCGTCTAACCTCTTTTAATGTCAAACAGGGGTCAAAATCTGCCTTTTACGCCTTTTCGTCCTTTGGCTTGGTTCCTTATCGGCTCCTTTGCCTTTGTTCTTTCGTTCCGGGCTTTATCCTTTCCCCTGTTTACCTCCTTAAAACGTTGCTGACCCTTTTGCAAGTTATTTGCACGGAATTTTCATTTTAAGAGGCTTTATTGTCTTATTCAATACTTTCTATATCTCGGTGGTTATCTTTTAACCACGGGGCAAATTTACGGCTTTTTCGCCGCATTGCCAACCGTTTGTTCTCTCTCACATATAAACGGCAAAACCCCGGCTTTGTTTCCGGGGCTTATTGCCTAATTGCTTATGCCTATTCGTACCTACCATTTGAGCAACGAAAATGCGGTTGGGTTCCACGGGGGTTGGTGTATTCCGTTCCCCCTTTTATCATCTTCAACGCCAAACATACCGGGGCGGGCTTTCCATTTACCGGAAATTCCGGGTTAAAATATCGACACGTTCCGCATATCTTTTCGGGCTTCGATTGTCCGGGGCAATTACTTTTTCCCATTGTTGCCCCCTTTCCTTTTGTTCTTTGCCCGGCGTTTATCCCGTGGGTTCCTTTTCGGCATTTCGACCCGGTGTATTTCTACTTTGGAACCGGGGAACATCTTGCCGAAAAATTCCGCCATTGCTCGCACCTCCTTTGGGACGTCGAACGCCTCCGGCTTCTTATGCTCCGGGCAAATCCCCCGAACCGGGCAATTGTCGCAATCCTCATTCCGCACAACCTCGCCCGGCTTATCGGCTTCTTTGAACCCGTGCCAATTGTCCCTCCGTGCGGACGCTTCGGCGAAATTCTCCATTGCTTCAACTGCTACTTCCGCCAATATGTAATCCGGGGTATCGTTAAAATGCGCCTCCAAAGAATTACGGTTGATAACCTCGGCAATCTCTTTCAAAAATTTTTCTCTTTTGTTCATCGCTTTATTGATTTTTGGGTTTGTACTCTTGGCACGGCATAACGCCGCACGATTGTTCGCATTTGAACGCCTCGCAATAACCGTTCCCGTTGACGTCCTCGTTTGTAAAGTTGGCGCAATTCCCGCATCCCTTATCGCCGGGTTCTTTCGGTACGCTTACGCCTTTCGGCTCAAACTCCCGGTTAAACTCTCTTTCCGGGCGGGTTGTCAATCGTCCGTCCGGTTCCCGGACAATGTAGTACGTTTCCGGGGCGTCAATGAAAATGCCGTTGCCGTCCGGGAACGAATAAACCGCCCGCCCGTTTGGGGTTCTCGGTATCGTCATGGTTCCGCCTCCGGTAAATCTCAACAGGTCGTCCAAATTGTCCCGGCGTACCTGTATTGCGTCAACTTCTAACAACGTGCGGCAATATCGGGTTCCCGCCGTGGCGTCCGGCTCAACTAACCGGGTGCGGATTTGTTCCGGGTATTCCGTCGGGTCGTACTCGACGTTGAAAACAACGGCGGCGTCTAACGTGTGGGTAACTAACAAGCGTTTCCCCAATCGTCCGGCGACTGCCTGTTTTAGTGCTTCAATTGCGTTTCCCTGTATCTCGGTTGTGTCAACCGTGATTTCGTAACGGTCGGGTTTTTCCTCGACCTCCGGTTGGCTTTTGGCAATATCGCCAATCATAACCAACAATTCCGCATCAAACGGGTTTAACTTACTTTCTGTCATGCTCTAATTTTTTATTCGTTCTTACTGTTTTCGGATATGCCAACCGCCAAAATATCGTTTTTCGGTCGGTTCTGTTGTACTTATCGCATTGCCTACCTATTCCGGGGCAATCTTCCCTTTGGATTTTGCAGCGAACGCAACGTTGCGTAAATATTGCGGGGTTGTTGTTGGCTAATCGTGCATCCGCCGCCGTCCATATCTCGGCAATCAATACCATACCCCGGTAAACGCAACGTTCGCCGGGGTTGTACTCTCTGTTTGGGTCGAACGGTTCGGGTTGCTTAACTCTCATTCTTTGCCCGCTTCGTTTACATAGTCAAACAATGCGTCCAAATCGTCCTTTGCGCCTTTTACGCAAATTCGTACCTTATCGCCCCCGGCTAATGCGGTTTCGACAATCTCACAATTATACCGGGGGGCGTTTATCTGTATCATTGCCGCCGTGGTATTCGTTACAAACTCGTTTCTTTCTGCCATGCTCTCGGATTTTTGAAGTAAATTAAATGCCTCCGTTGGTTCGTTCTCGCTTTGACACGCCCCCAACAAAAGCGTTGCCAAAGATAACAATAAAATCTTTGCTTTCATCGTTTTACCTTTCTTTTAATCCATATAAACCGTATGCCAATGCCGACAAACAATATTTTCGCCTCAATATCAACATAACGGTCGTAACCGTTTATTGCATCAATGGATACCCCAAATTGCCAACTATGATATTGCCAATACTCACGGGCGTAAACATAGACGCCGACCCGCCCAACGTGTATGCCTGTTTGGACGGTGTGTTTGTCCTTACTCATTGTGTGCCTCCTTTCTTGCTAATTCATAACCCTTTTTATCCATTACCATTGCCACGGGGTACGGCAATATACAATCTTTGGTATATACGAGATTATAGATACCCAATTGCCCCTTAATTGGCATTTCAATAACACGTCTTGGGTTGCGCATCATCCATCCGAACCCCTTTGTTATTTTCGCCCTCTTTTCCTTTGGAATCCGGGTGTTTTCCCAATCCTCCGGCGTAAACTCTTTTATCGGCTTTACGTCGTACAACTCAACCAATCCCAAAGTAACGCCGCTTTCCATTCCCGGATAAACCGGGGACGCTGCGGAACATATCAGCACGTCGCCACGGTATGACGTGTTTTTGCTCCGAACTTCAATTGTCTTTTTCCCGTAAACAATACCGTTTTCGTCCTTGTACGCCTCCGTTACCAAATCATTTGCGTATGGCTGTTTTACGGTCAACGCACGCCAACGGTCGTGTTTTTCCGGGTTGTAATCCTTATTGCTGTACTGCATATTTACTTTTTATTTTCGGGTTCCTCGGTTTCGTCGTCGGGTTCCGGGTAATGGATAAATCCAATTTGCCGGACGTTTTGGATTGGCTCGTAAATGATAACGACAACATCGCCGTCCGTCCTTACTCCGACCAATCGGCAATCGGCGGGAACCTCAACCCGTATTTCACTTTTCATTGTTAAACAAATCCCAATTAACAGGGACACAATACCCCGGCAATTCTCCCCGGTCAATCCCCAGCGGATTAACAATACTATCTTTCCAATAGATACGGGGTTGTTCCGGGCGTCCCTCCCAATGTTCCGTAATTGTGTCGTAAATCAATCGTATTTCCCGTTTCGGATATTTGCCGCCGCTCTGCAACCCGATTTTATACAGGTCAACGAACGGATACGACAATTTGATTATCCCAATTGCCCGGTCGTACATTCCCGGCGGGATTGGCTCCACGCTTGCAAAGGTGCGGAACCCGTGGCGTTTTGCCCGTGCCAACACATTAACCCGCATCATATTTGGGTCGGCGTTCGGCTCCAATTCGTCGCAACCTGTCAACGTTGCGCCCAAAGCGATACGGGACACGTCCCAACCCTCGGACGCCTCGGCAAAATCAATGAAGCGGTTCAACCCCTCGGCGCATTTGCTCAATATCTTAACCGGGACGCCGTGGCGTTGGCATACGCCGACCGCTTGACGGGTCAACCGTTCCGTTTCCGGCAACAACGGGTCGGTCGTGAACGAAAAGAATAACCCCGTTTTCTGCAATTCCTCCTTATGCGCCAACAATTCGTTTTTGAAAATATCCAAAGCGTATGGATATTCCCGCAACGTCTTTTTCAACTCCGGGCGACTGCCTCCCAATACCTTTGCGCCACGACCTTTGCGCAAATAACAGTAAGTACAACCGTTGGAACAACCGACAAAGAAATTGGCGGCGTTCTCGGCGTATTCCCCGGCTTTACCTTTTGGGCTGTAAATAACCCGTCCGTTTATCGCTCCCATATCGTCAACGGCTTAAAATGGTAAATCGTCGTTTCCGTCGGGGGCGGGTGCATCCGGCACGGGCGGCGGCGGTACTTGCGCCCCGGCTCCGGTCGCTTTCGGGGTCAACATTTCCATATCGGTTGCGACTATCTCGGTAACATACCGTTTGACGCCTTGCGCATCGTCATAACTCTGGGTTCTCAATTCGCCCTCAATATACAGTTTGTCGCCCTTTTTGACGTACTGATTGGCGACCTTTGCCAACCCGTTTTGCAATACGACGTTATGCCATTCGGTACGCTCCGGGATTTGCCGCCCGTCCTTTGTGGTATAACCTCGTTTCGTGGTTGCCAACGAAAAGGTCGCCACGCAACCCCCGTTGTCGAACTCCCTAAAATCCGGGGCTTTCCCGGTATGTCCCATCAAAATAACCTTGTTTACACTCATACAAAAAACGCTTTAATTATCCAAACAATGATACTATACAACGCCCACATATAAGACGCAACCGTTAACGTCACGAACGTGTATAACGCAATTTTATATCCGGTTTTTGATTTTATTTTCATGTCACTTGAATTTTACGCAATCCAACAAATATTGTTTCTTATTGTCCGACCATCCGGCGGCATGGTTTATCGCTTTTCGGTCGTCGTCGTGTACGAACTCACAAACCCAACCGCCGACGCTTGATTTTTGAACTAATCGGACCAATTTACCAACAATGAAAGAACGCAATTTGTAATAACCTGAATTTTCGCCAACAAACAAAACCCGTCTTTCTGCATTTATTTCGGGCAGATTTTCGATTTGCGGGCGTTTCTCCCTTTCCGGGTACCTTTGTACCCTTTTAAAATCATTTTGGATTGAACGGCGGGAAATTGCCCCGTAATCGGGTGTTCTTTGTTTCGTTCTCATAATTTATATTTTTCTTTTTCTTCTTCTGTCCAATCTTTTTTAGGTTTTAAAGCCATAGGGTGCGTTTCCCTATTATATCTTATTTTTGGGTTACAAAGACAATTTTTACATTGTTCACATTCTGACGGTTCCATAGAACCGTATTCTTTCGCATACTTGCAAAGAAAACAATCGTCATCCATTTGTTGAATTAAGCTTATTTGCCTTACTATATTTCTTACACAAGCATCTAAATCAATAAAATCTGTATATCTTTCATCTTGTGTTTCTACCGTATATCTATCAACAAACCTTATTCCGCTGTTTCTTTCATCATCAATGTCTTTAATTCCCTCGTCTTTCAATTTGCGTGATATATTTAGCTGTCTAAATTCCAAAATATCATTCAAAAAATCATTAAGCCATTTTTCAAAATCTTTCCACGTGTTCCATTCAAATATTTTGAATGTATCTTTTATACTCCCGTTACAATCGGGCGTTTCATCGCACCACTTATTAATTTTTTGAACTATTTTATTTATACCTTCCGGGTTATGATAAGGGTGCATTTGATATATAACACCTACTACTGAATTTATAATCAGTTTATTTGTAATTCTAACTTTGCTCATAATTTCAAAATTTGATACTCTTTCTTTAATAATTCTATAACCTTAACGTTTCCGGGATAAATGCGCATATTTTTACGGTCGCCATTTTCCCAACGGTTGTGCATTTCAAAACAAAGGATATTGATATTGCGGGGGTCGTGCGCCATTTCCGGGTGCGAACCCCTCGTTAGGATATGCGAACAATAAACGGCGGAATAACTCGACAACGGGCGCAATGTTTCCTCGCATTGGTGCGGCTTATGTTCCCAAATCCACCTAAAAAACCGTTCGTTTGCCTGTGGGATATTCCCACGACCAAAAACGCAATACCCGAACAATTCCCGTTGGATTTCGACACGCAACCGAATATCCATTGTAAACCGCTTGTAATCCAATAGGGGGCAAAACCCCCTATCGGTTACAAATTGGTATTCTTCCCGGTCTGTTAGCAATATCGGCTCCATTGCTTACATATCCGCCGTTTCGTCCTCCGGGTCGTCCTCGTTAGCCGGGTCGCCGACCTCCGGGAACAATCCGCCCTCCTTTTCCGGTTCTGCGACCAAACCCGGTGCGGGTTCGCCGTCAGCACCGAACAATTCCAATTGCGCCTTTTTGCCTTTGAACAAAAATGCGTAAACCTCGTTTTCAATGTCCGCAACGATTTCTTCCAATTCTTCCTCAAAACCGAACGTTTCGGTATTGAATTTCAGACGGGGCGAATTTATCGCCGTCTTTTGGTTGTTGGATACCGTGAACAATCCCGTAAGGACGACCCCAACGTTATCGTCTTGACCGGAATAGGACACGCCCCGAACCTCAATGTTTTTCAACATTTCGTCGGCGAAATTGCGGGCGACCTCCTTTTGGTTCTTGTTCGCCTTAAAATCGTCGGTTTCGACCATTGACAAAAAGGACGTGATATTGAAAATACGTCCCATGATTGGGCGCAAGCGGTCGAAACATTCCCGCAAATCGGGGTGTATGTCCTTTGCGCTCTCGACGTGGTATTTGTTCGTATAACTTTCGTTGCCGATTGTTTCGGTAACTTCATAATGAACATCCAACCCGCCGTCTTTTAACGTCTTGACTTTCGATAATGCAAACGACTTTTCCGACGGTATCGGCATTACGTTTGCGGTTTCTTTTTTCTCGCTCATTTTTTGATAATTTATTTGTTGCCGGGAACCGCCCGGCTCGGTTTTACAAATCTTCCTCAACGTATCGTTTTAACTCGGCTTGGAACAATTCCCGTTCCTCGGCTTCCGTTGCAATCAATTCGTCGTACAAATCTTGGTCGAATATCTCGTTAATCGCATCGTCCAACAAAGCAATCAATTTTTCCGGCTTAACGGCGTCTAATTCGACCTGTCCCAATCCGTCCCAATTTGCCGTCCGGCTGTCTGTTTCCTTTGCCGGGGCGGGCGGCAATCCCCATTCGATAACCTGTTGTTCCATTAGGGCAATACGGCGTATTTCAACCCCGTAAACCCCGAATTTCTCCAAATTCTCGCCAATTGACCGGGGTATATCTTCCCCGGACGGGTCGTAATCTCCGAAATACAGGATTATAGGTTGTTTCCCGTTGCTTATGGCGTCCCGCATACGCTCGGACAATTCATATAAGAACGTCAACGACGGATACCCTTTGCAAGCACCAACCGCAATGCCCCATTTGGCGCACGGTTTCGCAAAAACGCCCTCCAATGCTTTCTTTTCAATAAGTATTTCGGGATAATAGGGTTGATTTTCCCAACGGTTTTTCCCATACGAACGCATCCACGCCCGAACCTGTTGTTTTGCTTCGTCCTGTTTGTCCTCCAAATTGGTTGGCTCGGCGTGGGTATAACCACACATTGCCCTATCTCGGTCGCTGAACGCCTCAAAATCAACCCGACCGTCCCACCGGGCGACCTCCATTGCGGCGACGACACGTTTGTAATGTTGCAACGTGTTCGTCATGCCGATACTAACCAATTGATAATGCAACGCACGGATTGTCAAAACTCCGGGTTCGTATCGGCTCAAAATCTCAACGGAATTTTCAATTATCCAATCCCGTGTAAATTCGTCTTTCGTTCGCTTTGCCATATTCTAAAAATCTGTTTCGTCCAACAAATCCTTTGTCGTCTTATTCCGGGCGACCGCCGGGCGTTGAGGTTCCGGGATTGGTTCCGGTTCCGGTACGGGTTCCCGCTTGGGGTTCCCGGTTCCGATTGGCTCCGTTACGGGGTTCGGGTCGTAAAACTCAATGCCCCCGTTTCCGGACTTTTCCGGCTCAAATTTCGCTTTGAGTTGTTCCGCCGGGTATTCCTTTTGCTTCAACTCGATAATCCCCAATTCGACCAATTCCGGGACGCATCGGCGTAATGCCTTAACGTCCTGTAATGCGTCGTGCGCCGGGAATGTTTCGCCGGGGAACAACTTTGCAAATAATTCCTCCAATTTGGGGAATTTTCCCGGTTTGCCATTCTGATACAATGCGCCGACAAATTTAATAGTTTTCATCATTGTATCAATGCGCTTTCCCTTATGCAATGCGTCCTCGGCTTTGGCGTCGTAATACTCTTTGCCGCAATAACGCAAAATGTTCGCTTTCAACATCGACGTATCGAAATAAATGTTGTGCGCACATACAAGCGGTGCGGCGGCGGCATCCGTCAAAAATTCGTCGATAACCTCGGCAAACGGTACACCCTCGGCAATTGCCCGTTCGGTCGTTATTCCGTGTATTGCGGTTGTTTCCGGCGGTATCTCGTAATTGTCCGGCTTAATTATAAAACTGCGTTCTTTGTCGCCGAACGCCCACGCCAATTGTACGACGTGCGGGAATTGGTTAAAATCCGCATCCCATTTCAAACCCTTTGCGGGTACTCCTGTTGTTTCGCAATCGAAAAAACAAATGTCTTTTAATTCAAATTTCATACTCTCGTTACTTTTTTATTCGTTAAATAATCGTTTTTGCCCGTCGTCGTTGGGCGTTTGCTCAACATATTTTGCCCGTGTAATCCAAACGCACCCGCAACGCAAACACTTTATCCGGCTGTAATGCTTTGGCGTGTATTCGTGGCGAATAATCCGCCAACCCGCCAACGGGTAATTCTTACGCTTTCCGTTACACTTGCAAAACATACCTTACAACGTTCGGGGGTCGTCAATATACGTGTTGTATTCCTCGGCGGCAATTTGTTTGAGTGTTTCGATATGCTCGATTAACTCGGCGTTCGACAATTCCGCCACGGTGCGCAATTCGTGGGAATATTTCCCGGTTTCCTCGTTGACCCGCTCGACGTACATAATTGGGGAAAACTCCCGCAACCTCCGTTCCGTTTGTTCCTCCGTAAGACGTTCGCCCGCCTCCCAAATGGCGTGTCGGAACGTGGGTACAACATAGTTGAAATAATAGCCTTTCAAAGCCTCGGACGAACCGGGCGACGCAACAATAAACCGGGCAATTATCCGGGAACCTTTCCAACCCTTGAAAAATTCGTTTAATTCGCCCATGTACATTGCCAACCCGCCGTTATTATTTATCGTCCCCGTTGCCGTTATTTCTCGCTTTCTCATCGTCGATTAACTTTTGCATTGTGATATTAAACGCTGTCATTCCAACCGCACGGATAAACGCCCGTTCGCTCGACGAATACCCGGTTGCGACCTTATCCAAAACTTTTGCGAAAAGAATAACGAAATTTCCCGGTTCCCAATGCCCGGTATTGTGCATACGGTCGATAACGTGCGCCCGCAACCTCGTATTATTCCGGGTCGCATCCTTACGGGCTTTCTCCCGGTCGTTCCAAAGGCTCGTTAATTGGCGTTTCACGTTCTCAAAAAACAACGGCATTTTCAACACGTCCGCAATTGTCATTTCTTTAACTTCCATATTGTTTTGTTTAAGGGACGCCGGGGAACCGACGCCCCGGTTAATTACTCGGTTTCGCTGTATTCCTCAATAATTAAATCGTCCTGTCCTCGCTTGACTTCCTCTATAAATCCTTGATACCCTTCTTTCCGGGCTAATTCGATAAGGGATTGCAGACGTTTTGCGCCCAAACTTTCGCCCCTCGCAATGCGGAATACCTTAACGGTCGGATTGCTTGCGATAATCAATTTTGCGGCAACCTCCATTATCTGACTATCCGACACTTTCCCGGCGACAAACGGCACACCGTTTAACTCCAACCCGTCGTCCGTGAACGTCAACCCGGCAATCGGCAATTCCGATTTCGCAATAAGGGTTTCCCGCTCTTTGAGCAAATCCGACAACTTTTTTTCGTGGGTTTGGGCGACCTTTTCGGCGGCGTCCTTTTGCTTTTTCTTCGTCAGATAGTCCACAACCAACGCATTGATTTTGTTGTGTTCCTCGGCTTGTTTGAGGCGTTCGGCTGTATCCAAATTCTCCGGGTTGTTTTCCTCGTACTTTGCCAACCATGCGGCGGCGTTGTTCTTGCGGGTTTCGTAATCGGCTTTATCCGTTTGGATTTGCGCCAATGTTTCGTCGTATTTGTCGGCGGCGGCTTTCGCATCGGCTTTGCTCTTTTTCTTTGCCGCTTCCAATGCCTTTTTTGCCTCGGCAACAATCCGGTCGTATTCGGCTTGGGCTTCCGCCTCATACTTTATTGCGGCGTCAATCTCTGTATTCTTGGTTTCCTCGGCGGCTTTGATACGACCGGGGATTGCCTCCAATTGTTCCGTACGGGTTTGCAATGCGGTACGCACGGTTTTCGCTTTCTCAATCAACCGGGCGTTCTCGTTTTGTTCCTCCATTAAATCGGCAATGTCGATTTTCTCGGCATACGTTTTGACGTCGCCCGGTTTCAACTGCTTTTCGGCGGCGGCGCAAATGGTCGTGTACGTCTTGACCTCGGCGTTGGCGTCCTTTCTTTTCTCCTTAACGGTCATAACCTCGGCGTCAATCTCGGCAATACGTTTTTGCACATTCTCCGGCAACAATGCCCGGACGTATTGCACTTGCTTTCGGCGACCCTCGGCGGTTTCAGACCACCGGGAAAACTCCACGGCGTCAAAATCCGTATATCCGAAAACCTTTTGCAACATACTTACGTTATCCGACCGCATCCCGGTTGTTTTCTGTTTGATTGATAACGTACCACGGGGGTTGGCTTTGGTAAACCGCAATTCAACGTCGTATTCCTCGCCGTCGTCGCCGACAACCATTTTGGCAAACCCTTTTTCCTCGCCATTACGCAACACGGCGTCCCGGTTCCCGGTCAACAACGCCCCGATTGCCTTTAATAACGTGGATTTTCCTAACTCATTGTCCCCGGTAATGAAATATACATTACCCTCAAAATCTGCGTTGAACTCCTTAATTACTTGGAAATTCGACAACTCTAATTTTTTGATAATCATTTTATCGCTCTTTTTATGCCGGGGTTGCCCCCGGCGGTTACTACTTATTTGTTTGTTAATATCATTCTTTGGTGTATCATGCTTTGCACCTTGTTAAGCGCATCCCGGTTGGCGTCAACCTCCGACCGGGTGCAATCGGCAATAAAGTTTTCCAAACGCTTATACAGGTCGTCCAACTCTTTTGCCGTCATTGCATGGCGAACGGCTCCCAATTCGTCCTTATCCATTTTTGCAAACTCGTTTAAGGGTTCCCAAATCGCAACGTTTGGGGTCGTCGGCGTTCTTTGTCGCATCAATTAACGGCATATCATTTGTTTTTGCCGTCCAACTTTTACCCGTAACGGGCGACGTGTAAGTTACTTTGTAATGTCCGTACCCGGCAAACTCAAACCGGAAATCGCTGATTGTTGTTTTCGCTCTCATTGCTTTTATTTTTTTAGCATTACCGGGAAAACGCCCGGTCGTTGTTATTTCATGCCACAAAAATACGGGGAATATTTTAATTACCAAAATTTTTTCTTTTTATTTTCGTGTTAGGGCAAAAAATCCCGATACGGCGCAAGTCGTACCGGGATAAAATCAAAATAATTTCATTTGCGTATCTGTTAAGACGGCAATAACGCCGTCAACTTTTTGTTCCCATGCCGTCCGGGTTGCAATCTTTTCCGGCGTTGGGTTCCGTTCGCACCTCCGTTGGTTGTGGCGCATCTGTTTAACCATGTACGCCAATTCTTCCAACGTTATTTTCGCCGGATTTTCGATTTGCGGGCTTTTGTTTTCGTCTGCCATACTTTTACCCATTCAAACAAAATAATCGAAATACGGGGCTTAAAATAAACGGTCGTGCATCGGGGCGGGCAAATTCTCCAAAACCCAACGGGGGTTGTTGTGCAAAATGTACCGTCCAAAGTGCATTATCATAAGGGCGTCGGCGTTCCACAACGTCGCCTTAACATCGGGGTAATAATCGGCGGCGGCTCGTTGGTATCGCTTTTTGCGCTCCGGCTTTTCCTCTCCCTTAACCCGCAATTTCAATTCATTTTGCCATTTTTGGGGGTGTACCAAAACAAACGGTACGTCGCACATGGCAATTATCGTTTTCAGTTTCTCGAACTCGGATAACAGTTTTTGAACCCGGAACGCCTTACCGGGGTTGTCGTTCACGTCGTCCGGGCGCAATTGAACCTTTTCGACGAATACCAACGGGCGGCAAATACTTTTCATATAATCAAACCATTGCCGCAACTCCATAAGGTCGCCCGGCATTTTTATTACCTCGGTTTTATGGTTCGGACGCCAAACGGCAATCCCCCCGGTTTTTCCGGGGTCAATCCCAATAATACAATCAATCGTTATTTTGTTCATTTCCAAAAATCTAAATAGTTATCAATCTGTAATTCGTCGGCAATCATTCGGTCAAACGTCCGGGCAATCTCTTTGTCCCTCGCTATCTCATACGCCGTAAAATCCAACTCCAGGGCGTCGGTTCCCTTACGTTGGACGTGGTACGCCTCGTACTTGTTGACGAACCCACGGGCGACACGTTGCATATATCGGGCAAATGCTTGTTTGCGGTCGTCTTCGGTTCCGGCAACCTCATTGGCAAAACCCAACTTTCGCAACCAATCATAAATTAACCTCCCGTCAGTAATCCCCAACACAAACCGCCCGGTATATTTGTATTGCAAAAATACCTCCCTACATCGGGCGACGGTTTGGTTGTGATAATACCGTTTTTCCTCCGGCGTCAATTCCTTTTTCGGCTCCGGCAATGCCTTATACGCTTTATGTATAACCCCGTTTTGTTTCCGGCGGTATGCGTTCAATATCTTTGCGAAATAATCGGCGTTAAACTGTTGGTAATGCTTTTTGTCCGGGTTGCCTTGACTGTCTTTCGGCAAATAGTCGTCCAATTCCCCGGTTGTCGCCAACTCAAATGCCAACTTAATATCCGCCAATGTCATTTGCGAATAGTATTTTTTGAGTATATCCAACAACCGGGTACAAATGTACGCCCAATCTTCCGGATTGGTCGGGATTATATACCCGACGTCCATTGCAATAAACCGGAACATTTGCCCGGTTTTCGCAATCAACGTGTCGTCGTCAATATCGGCAATTTGCATTTTCGTTGAGGCGGCGAAAATGTACTTTTCGACCCCGGATAACGATTTGGCAACCTCCGGTAATTGCAACATTTGTCGGCGTATGTCGATTGCTTTTGTACCGGGCGTTGGGTTGTATATCGCCAACGCCACGGATTGCGTATTTACTGTTTCCGGCAAATTTTCCATAATCAATAATCGTTGTTAAGAAATTCCATTGCGCCCGCCACGTTCAACTGTTTTTGCGGGGCTTGGTATTCCGGTTTCAAATGCAATTTCTTTTTCTCAATGTCGCCCCGGATAAAATTGCGTACCGTCGCAATCCAACCCGTGCGGGTTCGCTTAACTCCCTGTTTGGTTTCCGACCAATCGGCGACCGTGTGGAAATAATAAATCAAATCGACCTTTTCAAATTCCGGCGTCGCAAACAGTTTTTCAAACTCGGAATAATCATTTACGCCGTCCGCCCCGAACTTAACCAATTTGTAAACATCGGAATTGCGAAATATGGACGTTCTTTTTTTATCGTTCTGAACCTCCAATTGTTCGTCCGGGAACAAATCCCCGGCAACTCCGTTGGCGGGGGTATCTTCTTTATCCCTTATGGTATTATCTGTATTATTACTATTATACCCTAAACTTTCGTTTATGGGTAGCCCTAAACTTTCGTTTATGGGGGGTATCAACTTTTGTTTAGGGGTATCAACTCCGGTTAATATCTTTGTTGCCTTTTCTGTGAACGTCAACAACTCATAATTTTCGCCAAAACAATACAGGGTTTTGTTATACAATTCGCAATTAGGGTGTTTTTGTAAAATTCCGGCTTTAACCAAATTATCAATACGTTTTATCATACCTTGATTGGTTTTGATATTCAACAACGGCATTGCGTCCAATATCAATTTATGCGAAATCCAAAAATATATACCCTCCGGGGTGTGCATCTTAACACAACTTGCACAATTGGCAAAATCCTTTATAAAATCAAATATTGCCAAATCTATTAAATCCAAATCTAACCCGCTATTAACGGCGGCATATTGGTTTATCAATATTGTATATTTCATAAGGCTACAACTTTGTAAATATCCGGTTCGCCTACTGACTGAACCGACTTTGTTAATAATCCTTTCCCGCATAGCCATTTAAGGCAATCAATTACAGTACTTTTATTTATCCCTAAATACTTGGATAAATACAAAATACCCTTTGAATACTCGCCACATTTTACACAATAAGCGTGTACCATTGCATACAACATTAACTTATTGCCTTTCAAATGCAATTCGTTAATCCATTCTTTTTTTACAATAAAATCCATGGTTAAAAATAGAAAGCCCGCAATCCGGGCTACCACACACCGGAAAACGGGCTTTACGCTAAATAAATTAGCTATGTCTTGCAAACGGTGGTAGTCGTTTGTTTTATCGACGCAAATATAGCAAATTTTATTCATTTCCCAATTGTTTAACAGGTTCCCACGCTTTCCGTACTTTCAAAACATTGTCCGGGCTTTCGTTCGGAACCAATGAAACAACCGGGAACCGGGATTTGTCGCCCGGCTTTTGGGTCGTGGCAAATTGTACGTTCAAATCAAATATAATTCCCTTACAAAATCCCCGTTCCGCTAACATACCGTCGAACGTTTCCCGAATTTGCGGGATTGTGGACGCCGTACCCTTTGTTGAGAACTGCCATACCCCGGCAACGCCTCGTACCAACGGTACAATGAAATTCAACGTCAACGTAATTTCCCAACCGTCGTGTCCGTCATGTTTGCTTTTCCGATTGGGGTAACGCTTGGTAATTGCCAACATCAAATTCGGGTATTCCTCCGTTGTCAATGTTTCGTACTTTTTGCCGTCCCAAACTTGGAACGTTTCGCCGTCGCCCGCCGCAATCAATCGCCCGTCGTCGTCCCGGTACTCGTACCGCTCGTTGCATACTTTCGCCGGGTCGTCGTCCGGGAATACGATTTGTATTGTTTGGGGCTTTTCGCCGTATGCCTGTGTAAATAACCCGGCATACTTTCCCGTTGGTATGAAATAATCAACGCTTTGCGGGTATCCGTTGGCGTTTTTCATTCCGATTTTTATTTGTCCGACACGGGGCAAAATCAAACGGGATTTTTCCGCCTCCGGTCTGACAATCCTACCTTTTATATTTCCTTTCATGCTCTTTATATTTCGGGGTCGTCGTTCAACAATCTTTTCTTATTCTCGTTTTTGGGCTTTTTGGGCGCATTTGCGGGCTTTTGTTCCTTTTCCGGTGCAACCGTCCGTTTTGCCGTCTTTCGTCCCGTGGCGGGCTTCTTTTCCGCCTCCTTTGCCGTTTTCCCGGTGCGTTTCACAATCTTTGTTTTCTTAATCTCCGGTTCCGGCGTTTGTTCCGGGGCAACCGCATCCGCTTTGACGGTTTCGGCGGCGTCCGTGGTTTCGTCCGGGGTCGCCTCTTTGGGGGCTTTCGTTTTAATCAATTCCGCCAAAGACAACGATATTACATTTTGGGACAAATCCGGGGCGTCGTCCAATACAACCATACCATTAACCGCCGTAAACGTGTTGTCCCGCTTTTCGTCCTCAATGGCGGCAATCTCCAACAGATAGGGGATTTTGCGTATATTGGGGCTTTCGGTTTGCTCTTTCAGATTGTAAGACGGTTTTTTGCGCCAATCTTTCGGGCTGAAATTGAAAATACGGGTAACGGGGAATTGCTCAAAATTGACGTTCCACATATCCCGGTACATCCCTAATTGTATTTCGCTTTCCTCGTAAAAACCTTTTCGCCCGCTTTTGAAATCGACAATTGCGTTAATCCGGTCGTCGCTTCCAATCTTTGCCCGCATGGTACACGGGCAATCAATCATTCCGGCGTACTTGTAATACGGGTGTACCAACGCAATTTCAACGGCTAACGGTCGTACATCATAATCCAATACGAATTGCGCAAACGCCAATACGTCCTTTTTCAAATCGTCGGCGTAATAAATAAAGTCGTCCGGCAATCGGTAAACCTCAATGTATTCTTTTAGTTTGCCTTTCAGTCCGTCCAAATCATACGCCCGGTTAATCAATAATTCCTCAAATGCGGCGTGCATAAACGTTCCATACGCCGCCCGTTCGCCTTTGTATCGCTCGGCTTCCTCAATGCCTTTGTTCGCAATCCAATTTATAAGGTGCGGGGCTTTGGGTAATGTTTGGGACAATATGGTTGTAACCGACGGGAAAAACTCCGGGTTCCCGGCGTCGTCATATCGGTAATAATATCGGTGTCCCTTGCTGTTTAACTGCCAAACCTTATACGGGGGTTCAATCAATGTTTTTTCGTCGAAAAACATTGCCGTCATTTCCTCAACCGTCATGCCCGGTATTATCTCAAACACTCCGGTTGGTTGTTCCGGTTGAACATCAACGAACGGGGGAATAATTGTTTGTTGTTCCTCGTTAATCTCCGGGAACATATCCGGGGCAACATTGCCGACGGTTCCCGCAACCTCTTTTACCGGGTCGCCCGGTTTATCGCTCTTTGCTCTCATTACTTGTACTTTTTATATTCTGAAATTCCACATAATACCATTGCGGCGCACATTGCCGCAAATAACAATTGCCACGGGTTCCAAAATGCGCCAATCAAACAACATAACCCCAATGCGCCAAACGTAACAATTAGGGCTTTCGCTTGAAACAACCCGGAAAACATGGTTTCGGCGGCGGCTTCCAACCATTCGATAAACTTACTTTTCATTGTTTCCGCCCTCCATGCCAAACAGGTAATCCGCCGTACAATCCAACATTTCGCAAAGAATAACGACCCATTCCGGGACAATCCGTTTGGTCGTGCCGTTACATAAATTCGTCATATTTACCTGTTGTGCGCTCTCGCTTGCACCCTCAAAAAGACGGGCGGCAATGTCTTTTTTCAAAACCTTTTTCCCGTTCGCCTCGGAACGGGCGATTGCTTCGTTTACTCTTAATCTCAATGCCATAACTTAAATTTTTTTGTTAATAACTTGGTTCGTTGCTCTCTTTGTATCCGCAATTGCGGCACGTTTTTTCCTCCCAAATCGGGCTATATTCCGGCGGGGTCAAATATCCGTCGCCTCCGGTACGTCTATACTCGCCGTCTGTAACCTCCATTTCCCCGCCACACTCCGGGCAATCATCGTCGCCAATCAATACACATTCCAACAGGGCGTCCAAATGGACGGAACGAACCGGGGAAATACCAATTGCCCGGATAACGTCCACCATTTCCACTACGAAAACATCCCGTTCGTAACAATCGGCGACCGGTAACCCCCAATTGTCGCTTATGTTCTCGATAATCTGTTTGTTGATTAACTCCGTAACGATTGTTTCGGATACTTGGTTGGCTGTTTTCCCGCTTTCGGTCGCCAACATCTTTAATTGCTCACTTTCTTTTATTTTCATATCATTTCCCGGTATCCCTCCGGGTAGGCTGTTAATCTTTTGTTCTGCAAAGGTAGAAAGATTTTTTTAATTACCAAAAATATAATCTTTGTTTTGCGAAATCATTTTTGCCGGGTGCGTGAAATATCCGATTTTTAACCTACCTTTGCAATACCGCATTACCAAAAATCGCTCTCGGTTACTGCGTACCGAACCCCCGGCGTATCTGTTACGTCCGGGGGTTCATCTTTTCCAACGCCATTTGCGCCGCACAATAACAAAATCGGTATATATCGCCATAATATCCCGTTTGGTCGGTTATTTCCTCAATAACGCCCGCCGGATATTCCCCAAACGCTACATATTCGTATTGCGTTGGGTCTACCCCAATGCGAACTCAAACGTAATGTCAATATATTTGTTCCCGACCCGGTTAAATGCGTGGTCGATTGGTATAAATACGTTCGTTTTGCCCTCAACGTATTGCACCCGGTCGGGAAATAACAACGTCAGCAAATGCGCATTTTTATAACACTCTTTGACTACCGGGCGAACCGTCCGGCGTATCAATTCAATTTCCCGTTCGTCGAATACGTCCGCCGCTTTTACGACCTCAACACGTTTTGCGGCGGCGATTGTATCGGTAAAATATTGTCTTTGTCGGTCGGGCAAATCCAATCGTAAGAACGCCCGCATTTCCTCAATAATTACGCTTTCCATATCTTAACCCTTTGTAAACCCCTTAAATGCGACGTGGTAAACGTCGTATTGTTTTCCGGTAACATAAAATTCAATCATTCGGTCGTCGTTACCGACGTCGTTTATTGCAATGGTCGGGTATGGTTCCCCCGGCAATTGGTTAAAACAGTCCTCAATTTCCCGGTATCCCTCCGGGAACTCCGAACGGTCGGCGGCAAAAAACCGGGTTAAACTCTCTTTTATCCGGTTCAACATTTCGTCCCCGTTGGGTTCAAAATGCGCTTTTATTTTATCCTGTCGTCTTAATGCAAATCGCATGGTTAATAAATACTTTTTTGAAACGTCCACGACCTTTGCGCACGTTTCGGGGTTAAACATTCCAATATGCGTATATTCCGGGGGTAATCCCAATTGGTCGGATAACCATTTGTACGCCTCCCGTCGCTTCATTAGTCCACGTTTGTACAACTCATCAAAATATCGGTGCGCTTCAATCTTACATCGGCGCAACTCGGCGTTTGCCAATCGACCCTTTGCCCGGTCGGTTCCCTTATGAACACCCACATACGCCCCGCATTGGGGACAATAATAAATCATTCCATAATCAACGCCGTAAACCTCAATACTATTTTTGTACTCGGTCGGAACGTGGCAATACGGGCAAATTCTACCGCTCAATATTTCCCGTTGTTCCTCTGTCAATCGTATATCCATAACATGCAAAGCCGGGGTTATTCCCCCGGCTGTAAATATGCGATTGCGTTTAATTCTTTTTGGCGTTCGGTCGCCCAATTAACATTGCGGGCAATCCATTCGTCGGCGGGGTTCTCGGCAATCCATTCTTTCCGATAAGACGGCACAAAGTACGCAACTTGCTTTTTATACGCCCGTTCGGGGTTTGCCAATATTTCCGTCGTGCGGCTCAACCCTTTGCCGTGGTCGCCTTTGCCGATTAAGTCCAACCGCCCAAAATAAAATTCGCCGTTGGCGGTACACGCCACATAATCACGGGCGGACGTTCTTGTTGAAATAACGTTGCCTTTTTCGTCGGTAACGGTGTATTGATACTTTTTGCCTTTCGCTTTCTTGCTCAAAATATACTTTGCCATAATCTTTGTTATTGTGCCGGGGGCGAACCCCCGGCGGGTTATTATCTTATTTCGTACAAACTCAATGAATTTTCGCACAATACCCACGTCGGGAATTTAGGGTTTTGCAGATAACAAAGGTTATCTAATGCCGCCCGGCTTGTATAAAACCACAACCCAAATTTTTTGCCGATAAAATACATATCGTTTACCCCTGTTTCCCGGTATTTCTCCGACAACATTTGTTGGCTGTAAATGATTGACGAAAATTTAACTTTGCCGTCTAACTTGGTTGCAATCTCGGCAATGTCCGTCGCCTGTGTTCTTTTCTTTGTTTCCATATTTGAAATTTATTTGGTTCCGGGAACCCGCCCGGTCGGATTAGTAATAATAAAAGGATATTTTCAAACCCCGGCGCAACTTACAATGTTCGGCGTCTTTGACACAACGGAAAGCACGGCGCAATAATTTGTTCGCCATTTCAACGCCTACTAACTTAATCAAACCGGAAACGCCAACCAACGTGTTAATCTTTTTGCCGTTGAACAAGCCGTTTACTTTGATTTTGAAAGTACGGTTAATTTCTTTTGTTGTATATTCCAAACCGTTGTAAATATCTTCGGGCTTCATTGTATCGCTCTTTTTGTTGCCGGGAAAACGCCCGGTCGTTTTATTAACATGGCACAAAGATATGGCATTTTATTTTAACTACCAAAAGAATTTTCTTTTATTTTCGATTTTCGGACAAAAACCGGTTCTTTTGGCTCCCCGCAAAGTTATTTTTGGCGAATTTTCATTTTAAGCCACTTTATTTGCCGGGGTGGGTACTTATCCGTTCAAACAAAATAATCGAAATACGTGGCTAAAAACGGGCAAAAACAAAAACGGGGTTGCAACGCTTGGTTACAATCCCCGTTTCCCGGTATTATGAACAATAAAAGTTACTTTTCTATGGTTACGAACTCAACGCCCAATATTTTTGTTGCCGGGTTCTTGCTTACAACATCAATTTGCCGATTTTTGATTTTCTTTGTTTTCCATAAAAAACCTAACCAACGTTTGTATTGCACCGTTTCGACAATCAACAGACTATCCCGGTTTATATGCGTCCCGGTAAATTGTCCGTCCGGCGTGGCGCATCCGTGCAACTCAAAATACGGTTCGACAATATCGACGCATCGTAAAACGGTCGTAACCGTATCGCCGGGCAAATATACAACACTATCCCGGACGGTTGCCCGCAATTCGTTGATTGTTTCCATTTGGGTTGTTGTAACCCGTTCCAACTCCCGGTTCTTTGTCTGCAACGTCTTTATCAACTCCGCATCGCTCGCCCGGTATTTTTCAAACTCTGACAATTTCAGTTCCAAAACCCCAACTTTGGCGGCGTTCAAACTATCTTTCGTTTGGTACCGGGAAACTTCCTGCAATAACGTTTCCGTGTTGGTTCTGTATTTGTCCCTTTCCCCGGTCAACGTATTAATCCGGGAACGTTGCACCCATATAGTGACAACGGCGGAAACCGCCAAAGCAATTGCCGCTATTATTAAATATTTTTTCATAAGATACGTTTTATCGCTTCATAATGAATTTTTGCAATACGTTCACGCCCGGCGTCTGACAACATAAAACGGCAATCTTTTTCGGTATCCATGAAAAAGTTTTCAGATAATACCGCCGGGCAAACCGTATGTTTCAGAATGTAAAATTGGTTTTCTTTGTCCGGGTCGCCGTCGGTATGGTCAAAGCGCATTTTCCAACCATCCGGGGCAAACTCTTTTTCCGCCTCATTACAAAGTACGGTTGCGATTGCATCCGCTTTCGTTTGTCCTACGCTGGTATAACATTCCCACCCGGTGCCGCCTCCGGCGTTCCCGTGAACGCTAAACAAAACGGCGTTGTTGCCGCAATCCGCATGGATAACGTTTGCACGGCGGCAACGCTCCGGTAATGATACGTCGGTTTCCTCCGGTACCAAAATTTCAAACTTTACGCCATCGGCTTTTAACATCGCCGCAATACGGCGTACAATGTCACGGTTAAACTCCCATTCAAACAATTGGGAACCGTCGCCCCAAACCGGGGAACGTTTCCCGGCGGTTTCTTCGCCGTGTCCGTTGTCTAAAATAACAATAGGTTTCATTTTCTTACCTCCTTTTCTTTATCGTTAATAATATCGTCATCGGTTTCCTTTTGGAAACGCTCGATTATTGGTTGCCAATAAGACGGCAACGCCCGTGTAAATTCCAACCGGATAACATGGTATATTATCCGTAAGGCTATTTTCTTCGGGTATGCCTTAATTAAGTTGCGAAACGCATTTTGCAAATATACATACATGAACACGTATGTAAGCGACTTAATAACAATCATTGCCGCCCCGTCGTCGCCACATTGCAACATAACGGAATAAATGACGTGTATAATAACGACGTACAAAAGCAATTCCGCCAATGCGTTCTTAAACTTATGGAACGAAAAGCGTTTGCAATTCTTTATCGCCACGCCGTCCGCCCTCATTCCCGCCCAAATGTTGAACGCAAACATAATAACTAACGCATACATAAACCCCGCCGTCGGGGTCAGATATGCAAATAACGGGCTTGCGGTCGTGGCGAATATCATACGCCATTGTTCCCAACTAAAAATTTTATCCATATCGTCCATAAATAAAGAGTTAAGGGGCGGCGGTAAACCGCCCCCGTTTTGGTTATTGCTTTATAATCTCGCACAACATAAATTCCGTGCGGTTGTCAACCGTGGTTGTTCCGTTGATAATGTTACGTTCTTGCATATTCATAAATGAAATAGGGCGGGCGGTTTCCCGCCCTCCCATTAGTTAGTTATTGGGTAATTGCTTTTAAAATACAACTTCCGTATGTTTGGTTTCCGCTTTCTGTTTGGTGTACCCCGTCGTCACTCCAACCAAAACCGCCGACAACCAATTGTATTGTATCGCTTGACGCCGGAACATTCCCGTAAAAATGAACCTTTACAGGCTTAACGGCGTAATCGGTTGCAAACGGTACAACTTGGTTCCAATCTTGACCCTTCGTTAAATGAATTAACGACGGGTCAACGTCAGATGTAACAAACCAACCGTCGGTACGTTCAACATACGCATCAATTCCGGTAACATCAACGCCGTTTACCCATACACGGAACGCACGATTAACGTTACCAATGTCCGCCCCGTCAACTACATAATCTGCAACGCCCGACGACGGTATGTTTATGATTTTTGGGTTAGACAACGCACCGTCGTTAAAACGTATTTGTTCGTCGGATATATTAACGAATGTACCGTCGTGTTGGTCGGCTATTTCCTGTTGTAATTCGTTATACCCCCAACCGCTACAATAATCGTTCGTGTTAAATGCACTTATACCAACGACTAATAATTGCGCATTAGGGTTTGACGCCTTGAATTTCTCAACCAATGTGTTGTAATTAGTGCGAACTTGACCCAATCGACGAACGGCAAATTGTGCGCCGACCATATCGGACAAATTATTGTAATGCCATATTTCCGATACGCTGAACGGTTTAACCCATGTAACAACGCCGTTTACTTTATCAACCGTTGCAACCGTTCTAACTGCAAATTCCCGCCAATCGCTACGATATTCGCCGATTTTGATAAAATCGCCAACCTCAATTTCTGACGTCTTTATATCGTCAGACGTCAAAGAAAAAGGCGTAATTGCCTGTATTGTTCCGGTACATAACCCCGTTTGAAAACTTGTGTTTCCCGTATTAGTAATATAAATAACCTCCTTTAACTTGACGTTCTTTATTTCCTCCAACGTGAATGTTTGTTCCCGAACCAATACCCGGTCGATTTGATAACGGTCGTCGTTTGCTCCATATTCCAATATTAGAACATCAAAATAAGGCAAATAACGAACGCATCGCCAATCGTGCCATTGGTTTTCGCTAATAGCCCTAAACAAATCATACCCGCCAAATGCGGCGTTCATAAAGTCATTTAATTCGGCGCACGCAAAATCAAAATCGAAATACGGATTGGTTCCACCTGTAATTACTATTTTGATACGGTGCATACCGTATGCGTCAAATGAAAAACGCAACACGGCATCCGGGTTGTTAATAACAGGGCTTAACGGATAACCCGAACGTGTAACCGCATCCGCCGTAAGGCTTGCGATACTTACGGGGTTTGTATTTTCCGTATTCCCGTTTTCGTCCTCATTGAAATCTGATTGAGTAAAACCAACCGCACGCCCTACGTTGTACGTCAATTGGATTGTCGCACCATTTGCCGGGGCAACCGGGAAATACAATATACGGCGGGGTTGTCCGTCATTATACGGGGCAAATGTCATTATTGTACGAACTGCGTAACAATCGCCGCCGGATAAACCGGGGTTCATGGATACCGTTTTTGCCGTTCCATTAACTGTAACGGCAAAATTATAACTATCCAAATGGTCGATAACAAAAGACTTTTGCGCACCCGTTCCGGCAAATGTCTGTGTACGTTGTCCCAACATTGTTTTATTACGATTGTTATAAGAGCCAATTTTTACATCATTGTCGTAAATATCAAATGTTGCGTAATTGGTTGTTCGCTCAATAAATTGCACTAAATCGACGTGCGAACCGAATACGGTAAAAGCTAATGAACTGCCAACGCCCGTTATTTTTTTGTTAACAATCCCTTTGGCTGTATTTGTCAATACCTTTTGATTATATGGACGATTTGCAACGGTTCCCGTTGTTATCAAATTCGTTGTTTTGTTCGCAAGTGCTAACAAACCGTCAACCAAATAAGCCAACCAACCGGAATACGCATTGCGTGTCGTGGATTTTGAAGAACCAAAAATTGCGTAACTTTTTGCTTTTACGGGTTGTACAACACTTTCTATGTTGCTTATCGCATTATTTACATAATCAATTGTTGCATTTTGATATACCGGGGGGGTATATATGGTTACATAGTCTGCCAATTCGTCCTCTGTGTATGTCGAAAACACAAAATCACTTATTAATGTATCGTTTAAGGTCGTATTGTTATACGCCGTAAATTCCGGTATTGTAACAACGGTATTATTCCACAAATCGCCGTCTAACAATACATAATAACGTGTTCCATTCAGTCCAACCCGCACATCCATTGGGAAACGTGCATCTTTGTAAATTACTCCATATCGAAGATATGGAGACACCGAACTCCCAAAAAATTCCAATATAGCCTCCGTAATACCATAACCTTTGTTTGATATATCCTTTATCTGTATGCGCATACGATATGCCGTATTTAACGACGGGGTAAAAGCGACGGGCAATGCAATTTTCATTTTATAACCCGGATATTGTGAACCTCCCAAAGAGACGGCAACCAATGGTGTAAATGTGGTTGCAATATTGATTGGGGTTGGTTTTATTTGGTATCCGTTTTGCAATGTATTTCCTTGTGCGTTCCCGTTTTCAACTTGGAATATGTTTGTATATGTATCATCCAAACTTTGCATTCCGGTAATACTCCAACCGTCATATAAAGGTTCGGGAACATAGGAGCCTAACTTATCCAATCCGACCTTTTTTATATATAATGCAAGGTTGCCCCCCAACGTTTTTGATAACGGTATATTGTCGGCTCCTATGGCTATACAAATAAAGCCGTCAGAACTAATACACAAACGTACTGGGGTCGTGTTGCCGTCGCTCCAAAAGAATTTAGGCGTATAGTAATTCCATGTCGAATTACTTGAACGTCCCCAAAACGAAATCGTCATTGTCTTATATCCAACTTTGCCGGTTGAACTTGTTTTTGCTCCAATCTCAAAGAAATAATTAAGATTGTCGGAAAATTTGTACGGCGTTTTGAATACATAAACGGGTAACGGTACATTTCCGGGTACTGCCGCACAATTTGGCACAAACGTTCTAACAGCGTTATTGATTATATTTGCCTGCCTGCTGGATAAATCAATTGTTGACGGATTAAAAGTATTTAAGTCCGATAAAAAAATATTGTTGGGCGACAACACATAATACGGGGTTGCGTCAGAAGCATCGTCAACAAGGATTGACGAACCGATTGCAAATGCTGACCAATCAATTGCACATTGTATCTGAACGGTTCCCGCACCATAAACAAACGTTCGGTTGTATGGCGTTGCACCTCCGTTAGCATTTTCCGGGCTGTTTGCATCTGCCCAATTTGAACCAATATACGCCCAACCCGAACCCGTATTTATCTTAAAACGTAATTCGTGGTTTGTTTCCGTTGTACGACGTACCAATGAAACGGCAATTTGTATGTTGGGATAATTAGCGGGGATAATATTGTTGAAAACAACTTTTACCCCGGTAAAAGCCGCAACCCATTTTGCCCGGTCTGATTTGTCTAACGTTCGATTTTGGTAAAAACTATCTTGCGCCGCTATATTATACGTCGTTTGTTGGGGCGCAATTGGCAACGTCCATGCGCTCCACGTATTGCCCGCATTGTTGTAAAACACTTGGACGGTATCGGTAACAACTGCATTGCTACCAAAATTCACATACGCCCCCGGTTGGGCGGCTAAATAGAAAACATTTGCGTCCGGGGTTCCCGGCACGGTTGTTGGCGTCGCTATACCCGCAAATGTTCTGTTTACTCCTATTCCATTGACAATAGATAACAACGTACTTTGCAAAATTGCTCCGGTAATCTCTTGATTGCCATTTGTTTTTATAACATCCGCAATCGCTTGTTTTAATTCTTGATAATTCGCCATAACTAATTAATTTAATCGTTATTAAAATCATTATTGTAATCGCTGTTAAAATCGCCAATATTTGCCCCTAAATATCCACGACCTATTTTTTTAACGACGGTTGCTGTCTGAAATTCTATTTCCACGCTCGCCAAATCTCCCTGCGTCTGCCATTTTGGGGTAATTAGAAACGTATCGCAATCGTATTCCCTGCCGTATTTATCCGTTATGTGTATATAATCAGCCATGCGAATAAAACGCATAACATCGCATAAGTATTCCGGTGCCAATATAGTACATTTGAACGTCTTTACCGAAATTTGTTTTTCCGGGAAAAAATAACCGTCCCTTTCCTCGCCGTCCTCTTCAAATTCATAATCCGGTTTTCCTAACTCGGTACAAAGATATAACATGTTTTTGAATGTCGGATTTTTATAAACTATTTGTCCGGCGTCAAACACTAAATTTTCAATGTCCCACCAATCAATTTTCAAATAACCGGAAACGTCCTGCACAACCGTAAACATTTCAGAATACCACGTTTGAACGCCATCAGATAACCGCAAATAATAAATTCCGTCAAACTGATTTAACGGCATGGGTAATATTGCCGGGTATAATATTACATCATATCCCAACGACTGAAACCGGACAACTTGCAATCCGGTTTCCCTCATGTATGTTGTTATATTTGCAATTTGTTTTCCGGTTTTATCATATAGAATAACAGACGTAACAGAATTTGAACGGGTATTTCTTATTATCTGAAACGGCAATAATCTATCAGCCGGTGCGAACAATGGGTATATTTGCCCGTATGCGTAACTTTTACGGTGGTTCTGCTGCTCTATTGACGTGTACCACGGCAATACGCTTATATTGTTATTCTGTATCATATTTCAACGTTGCTTTAATGTTTCGACTACACAAATTTACGCTTAATTTATCAACTTGACCGTTACCGATATACGTTTTTATTAGTTGCATCGGGTTTGGGTCGTCATTTGCCGGAAAACTAAACGTTTGTTTCTTCTTTCTCTCAATACCGTATGCGTAAACCTCGGAACCGTTTATTGATACACGACGGGCGGGTAAATCATATAACCAATACGGGGATTGCAGATTGATAAACGCCAAATATCCGTTTTGCAAAAAGTATTCGACCTCGTTAATAGTTTGGCGGGTAAATGGTAATATCCATTGCGACCCGGACGTTGGCGGAACGGCGGCAAACAAGGCGAACCCGTCCGAACTCATATTGCCGGGGTTTAACAACATCATATCAATATCGGACGTAAAGTTTGATATATTAATTTCCTCAACCTTTCCGGGCGTTACATACTTGCTTATTACTTGTATCGGCAACCCTTCAAATGCCGCCGTAACGTCGTCCATCCATTCAAATTGGTAACGTTCCGGCAAATCGACCTTATCAAACGAATATTCCGACGTGTTGAACGCCCACGGTTTCCCGTTGCGCAAATTCAATTCCTTTGTCAAATCGTGGCTTAATATAGCCCCGCCGGAATAGGAACCGCCATTGCGGAAATATTGGATATGTTCGATTTTAAATTTGCCGTCCTCAATGAACCAATAACATTTAAAACAATCCCGTAACATATTGGTAAATTGTTGTAAGGTCGTCGGGGCTTTTTGTGCGGGTTGCTGATATTCCCCGTTTATAATATTGGTTTTCTGTGATACAAGCAAACGGAAATTCAACCCGGATATTGGGTTGTTACCGCTGTATAAAAATTGACTGTATTCCGCCGTGGCTGCGTGTGTTATACCCGGTGCAATCTGATTGAGCAAAACGGATATACAAGACGCAACCGGGAACGCATCCCGCAAAGTATATGCTTTTCGTGCTTTTTCCTCTAATATCCAATCCATCAAATAAAACCCAAACCACAACGACGCATAACGCCACGTTGACCGGGCGATTGGATAAAACGTTTGTCCGTATATGGAATAAGGCGGCGCAAAATACTTTCCGTTGTCCGCTAATCCCCACTCGGTCGGGGTATCTGAAAATTTGTTTGAAATAAACGCCACGTCGATTGCGTAACCAATCGCACGCCTATAATTACGGTTATTATCAACTATATCATCGGCGGGCAATGGATATGTATTAAGGTCGTCGATTTTCTCCACGTCGCACAAATACCGGGCGTATATATTATAACTTTTCATATCGGCGTGCATTGTTCCGGTTGCCCCGGAACCCTCGACGGCGGTTAAATCAAACTCCAACGTATCAAACGGGGACGTTGTAACCTTTTGATAACGGAACATTGCCACATCGTCCGATTGTCGGCGTATCTCAACCAATGCAACCCCAAACGGCACGCCGTCAATTCGTTGTTGTGAAATATAGATATAATAACTAACATTCAATTCCGGGTATAATTTCCCCTCGAATGCGTCCGCACTTGCACCCGTTGCCATTCGTCCGGTATAAAGCCCGGATATTACCGCCGGGGAACCGTTGGACGTAATTTGTATTTCTTTCAATATATTGCACAAAGCAAAATGATAGGTTTGTACTAATGCGTTTTGGTCGGTCGTGGCGTTTGCGTCTTGTTCCCAATTCGCACCGCCCAAAAAACAAGAAACAACACTATCCCCCGGAACGTATATTTGAATTAATGGACGCTTGTTTATCGTTATCCGTTGGATTGTCGGGGCTAACGTTATTAAATTGTATTCCTTTTCCAATCCCGCCAACACGTCGTTATAATCGTCGATTGCGTCCGGTTGCACAACAACCTTTTTATCGTAATCGGTAAACGTGCAATCGGTTTTCATAAACTTGCCTTGAAAGTATTGGAACCATGTACGCCCGCCGTCGTCGCTCTTTTCAATGCAATACAAAAATTCATTGTCGAACGATTGACGGTTTATATAGTCGTAATCATCCCGGACAAAGGTAATTTTGCCGGATAATTTGGCACGATAAAACCGTTGGTTGGTTTCTAATTCGTACTCCTTTGCCAAATCGTCCTTATAAATCGGATGCACGGTTTGACCTTGTAAGACGTTCGGGGCGTCCAACGTTCCCAATCTCAACCATGCCGTCCCGTTGGCGTATCGCGCTTTGCTTACATTAAACCGGATATATGCGGCATTGCTTGGTATGTCAAATTCCGTATTTGTGGCGAACGGGTCGCTTCCCCAACCGCCGATAATCTTTTTATTGCTATCGTAAAATGCGCCCCCGTCTTGCGGGGTGTAATTCTGAAACAATTTGCGGGGGTACACATTCCCAACCGGGACAAAAGTACGGGTATAATAGGTATTTGTACTATTCCCGTTTATGTTCCCGGTTGTTTTACTTATCGCCCCGTTCGCTAAAAACGCATTTACAAATGAATGTCTATAAATCGGGTTCATATCAATTTTTAATTTTACGTGTCAAATTCTTGTAAACCTCAATAACATTGCCGTTGCCATCGACGTAACGACGGCGGCGGTTTTGTTCCTTAATCTCCCTTACATCGTCTTTTAAATCCCGCAAATCCGGTGCGTTATTTTGTTGAACCGTTACATTAATGCCGTCGGTATTGTAGGCATTAAGGTACTTTTGGGGGAATGTTCCCCGGTTCAAACTATTTATTACGTCCGGGATTAAACGACGGAAACGGCGGGAATTACGTTTATTGATAACGGCGAAAAATTCCCCGCCCTCGGCACGCCTCCGGGTTCCATCCGGTTTGGTTCCTAAATCCACGTCGTCGCCGGATTGGTGGGAACCGCCCGCCAACAATTCAACCGTACCGTCCCCGTAACTTTCCGAACCCTCGGCGGCTTTACTCATTTGTGCGGCTTTAATTTTGGCGGCGGCAAATGAAGCCCACATAACAGCGATTGCCGGGATTGCGAACGGGAACCCCAATTGCGACCAAATCAAAGCGGACGCCGTTACAAGGTTTCCGATTTGTTGGATTGTCTGTATTGCCTGTTGTGCCTTTTGCGCTTTCTGTTGTTCTTTCAACGCCTTTTCTTGGTTTCGCTTTGCCAAATCCAACTCCTTTTGCGCCATAACCACGTTATTGGCGTATCCGTTTGCCCTTGCTTCCAATTCGGCGTCCAACGAACGTTGTGCGCTGTCAACTTCTTTGTCGGCGGCGGAAACGGCGGCATCGGCGGCGGCTAATTTAGCCTGTAAAAACGTATCCAATTGCTCCATTGCAAAGGATACGGACGTACTTATTGCCTCCTTTTGGTCGTCGTCCAAATTCAGCCCAAACAAACCGTAAATGTCTGTTCCTCGTTCCTCTCCTTTTGACTGCTCAATTTCTTGGTCAATCTTTTTTATTGTGTTTTGAATTGTTTGTACTTCAACATCTGACAATTTATTGGCTGCTTGCTCGTTCAATTCTAATACCTTTTGCAAACGTTCCTTTTCTGCCTGCAAACGAAATTGGGTTTTCCGGGCTTCTGAATTTCTTAATAAATCAAATTCAGATTGCGCCAACGCTTGTTGCTGGTCAAACATCATTAATTGCGCTTGCAAATATTCGTCGGCAATTGCGTTTCCCTTAACGTCAAATCCGGCATTAATTACCCCGGCGTCCTGCTGTTGTCCGGTCGGCTTTTGCTCATTCTGCAACAATGCTGTTTGTCTTTCATTCTCTAACAACTGCATACGCAATTGTCGTTCCTGCTCGCTTCCCTGCTTAACCGCTTGCAAACGTAGTTCAATGCTTTCTTTCTGCAATGCCAATTCTTGCAACTGCCGTTCTTGCTCTATTTTCAACAACGCCTCTGTCTGCTGTTGTTCTAACGCCGTAATTGTTGCGTTTATCGCCTGCCGTCCGGTTTCGTTCAAATCCTTTTCGGTCTGTAATTGGTGCTGCAAATCCTCAATCTGTCGGGAATACTGATATTGCGTTTGCTGCCGACGCTTTGCCCATTCGTCGCTCTCCAACTGCAATTGTGCATCCTGCAATTTCCGGGTTGCCTCCAAATTCTTTTTATAAGCCGCTTCAATTTGCTTTGCTTGTTGTTCTGCCGCCTTTTCCGCATCGCTTTTACCCCTTGGCGTTACGGTTGGGTTCTGTGTCGTTACGGGCTTATTGTCTGTTTGTGGCGTCGGGGTATCTCCAACAGAAACCGGGATTGTTAACGGTTTTATTTTCTTTTGCATACCCTCCAAACCCTCTTGGAAATTTTCTGTTATGTCTTTAACTTGGGCTTTAACCAAATTTCCGTACGCTGCCGCATAATCTGCCAATCCTTTTTTTACGTCGTCAAAATCTAACGTAAACGCCCCCTTTAATGCGGTTCCGGTTGCTTTGACTATATCAATAAAGAATCCAAACAAATTTCCCAACGTATCAAATGTTGTTTTGAATCCGGCAACAATCCCATTCCATATTGCACGTATCAAAACACTTTCATTGTATAACTCAATCAAGTAATTGACAACATCAATAACCCCTTTTATTATCGCCGTCAATCCTTGGTTAACAAAAACTTTTGCCTGCGTTGTCAACGTTTCAAAATTTCCTCCGGTTGCGTCAAACAACCCGGATAATGCGTTTTGCAACTCAATTTGGCTTTGCAATTGTTCCTCCTGCAATTGCGCCAAAACTCCGGCTTTCCCTTTTACTTCATCCATGTTTGTTGAAATATCTTTCAACGTGCGCAAATACTGCAATCCGGCGTCCTCTCCGGGACCCCCGAATATATCTGCAATTGCAGCCCCGACCGTTGCCGCATTATCCGGCAATTCTGCCAATTTTGCGGAAACGTCTTGTATAACATCGAACGTTGTTTTGGTTCCGGTCTGCAAATCTTTTTGAACTTGTTCCGACGAAATACCGATACCGTCCAAAGCCGCCGCCGTCGCCGTCGTCATTTCACGCAAACGCAAATTTGCCTCCTTAATTGCGTCAACGCCTTTGTCCGAAAAGATACCCATTTTGTTTGTTTGGGCTACAATCGCAACAAATTGGTCTGCTGATATTCCAGCCTCTTTGAAATATGCCGGGTATTCTTTCAACGTGTCTAAAAATTCCCCGTTCGCATCGGCTCCGGACAAAAAACCATCCTTAACCAACTGCAATGCCTCATTTGCAGAAATACCAAATTGTTTTGATAATGCGTTTGTTGCAATCAATGTTTCCCGGAAATCTGCGCCGAACGAATCTGCGACGGCTTGCACCTCATTTCTAAACGCTTTCAAATCATCGCCACTTTTCCCGGTAAATTGTTGCGTCAATCTCGTTGCCTCAACTAACCCGGCGTTATAATCGTACCACCATTTAAACGCCGCACCCGCCGCCGCAATTCCGGCAATCGCCAAAAAAACCGGGTTTGAAAGTAATCCCAACAAAGTTTTTCCCAATGCTTTTGCCCCGTCGCCAATAGCTGTAAAAACGGCTTTACTTTCAGCCCCGCCACGTCCTAACGCCAAAAGACTTTCGCCAAATGCGCTATTTAAACCTAACGTTTCTTTTAATTTGTCGCCATACGCAATAATTGCGTCGGACGCCTCCGTATAATTTCCGACGTTCAATTGAAATTTCCCGGTTGCTTCCTGCAAACGTTTCATTTCTTCGTATATTTCTTTGGTTTGTGCAACCAATTTTCGCCCCTCCTCGGTGTTTTCCCGTTCGGCTTTAGTCATGTTGTTTAAATAAATCTTATTCAATGAATATTGCGCCGATAAACGGTTATAACTACCCTCGGCGGATTGATTTATTTTCACAATCAGTTTATTAATTTGGTTCGCTTCCTGCTGTGCCAATTTTAACTCGGCTAACTTTTTGGCGTTCTCGCTTTCTGCAAACGCCAAATCACGTTGCGCACGTGCCAAACGTTCCGCATCGTCTGCGGCTTTCTTGGTTGTGTTCCTGCCGTCCTCGGTTGCCCCGGAAACCTTTTGCAGAACCGCCGCCAACTGAATTGCTTCCGCCCTAATATTTTTCAACGCATTTGTATATGCGTCTGAAAGTTCATCCAATTGCTTTATCAAATCAGTAATCGAATTATCGGGGCTTACCAAATCAGAATATTTAATTGGGTTGTTGTTATCTGCCATATATCCGACTATTTGTTTTTGTTATTTTCGGGCAATTTGCCCTACAATCAATTTTCTTTTCTCAAATGTATAATTTATCGTCTGAAAAATAAAACACCTTAAATCGCCTTATTTTGGCTTTTTCTGCTTGCTTTTTTCGCTTGCTCCTTAATGTATTCAAATGCGTTGTAATATTCCAAAACGGTAAACGATTTTGGGTTTACGTGCAAATGTTGGGACAACATCAAACACATATTTTCAAACTGCTTGTCGTATTGTATTTCCACGCTATCCGACCCGCTAAACGATTTGGGTTTTGTATAAGTCAACAACAACGTCGTAATATGGTCTATTTCTTCTCGTTTGTCGCTTTCGTCCCCCTTTATTATCGCATCCAACATTAACATCGTGCGTTGCTTCAATTGGTCGTAATACTCTTTAACCGTGGCGTCGTCGAATAGTTTAGGAAAATACAATTGCAATTCTTTATCTATTTTTTTTTTGACCGCTTCCAATTGGGCGGTCAACTCGGCGTTCGGCGCATCGGCGAATAAATCCAATACCTTTTGCAAACCGTCCGCCGTCATATCGTTGTATTCGGTTCCGTCCACTGACTTAACCAAACAGGCAAACGCCAAATACTTTGGCGATATGGCGGATTGGACGAAATAAACGTTTTGCCGCAAATTATCCAATTCCTTTTCCGCCAAATCCGGCTTTTCCTTTCGGATAAACCGGATTGCCTTTTCGATATGCGCATCCCAATCGTTCAAATCCGACCCAACCCCGGCGTCGATAAGCAACATTTTGTTATATGCGTGAAATCGCAAAATCGGCAATTCGTCGATACTGTCGTACAACACAACCGCCCGTTCCCCTATCTTTGTCGTTTTCATAAGAGTATGCGGGTTATGACTGTTGAACAAAACGGAACCAATAACAATGCCGGGTTCCCGGTGCATATAGCAAACAGGACGGACAAAACGACCCCCGCCCACCATGATAAGCAAAAGCCGCAATTGAACATCTTAACAAAAAAGTCGTTGCCGTGAACTTGGACGTACTCAATAACGCCCCACTTTTTTAACAGGGTCAACAGGAACGCCGCCACGGTTGCCACGACCAAAACCCAAATAATGAAAGTTACCATATCGTTAAATGTTACAAGGTTGATTAACTGACAATACACCCTCAAAGCGAAAACCGCCGAACGGGTGCATTAAAAATTGATTATCTATTTCGTCCAACGTAAACCCACGGTACACGTTTTCCGCCAACTCATAAATCCGGTTTATTACAATCGTCCCGTCTTTCAGCCAAAAACCGCCATTTAGGACGGTCAATATTTCGTTCTTCAATGCCTCGGTATTCCGGTTGTTGAGTTGACCGGGGTAAACCTTGCGCAAATCGAACCAAACAATAAGAGAAAACGGGGCTTTAATCTCGCTTTGCTCTTTGGGAACCCAACCGACCGTTTGCGGGTCGTCTATCCAAAAGAACGAAAAATTGCCAATATTGGCATCCGGGGAAACGTCGATATAATCATTGTCGCCTCTCCATTCCGTCCCGCCCGCATATACGTTCGGGGTATAATAGCGTTTGCCCTGTATCACTTTGGCGATACGTTGCGCCCGCCCAAATGCGACGTCCAACCAATCGACGTTATCCATTAACCCGGTTTGTATGTTCCCCAAAACCCGGTCGATTAAAACCGGGTTGGGAATTATAGGGGTTGTTCTCTTATTCGTTGCCATATAATACGTTTTTTGCTTTCTTCATTAAGTCCGGGAATATATATTGCCAAATCAACGCCGCAATATTTTCGTCCGTCAATCCCAATATTTGCCGCCCGTACTTTTTTATTAAGTCCTCCGTTTTGAAATCCGACGCTTTTATTTCAAACTGTTTGTCGCCGACTTCCAAAAAAAACGACGCTTCAAAATCCCCGGTATCCCGTAACGTTACCCGGTTTGTCGGTTGTCCCTTTTCCTCCTTTATGGCTATCGTCAACGGCGAATACGGGGCGTAATCCATAATATCCACGCCCAAACGGTTAATACCTTGTTCAAACAATTGTTCCTCGGCATTCATATCAACAATATAGGCGTCATTGTCCCAAATGATTTGTTGAATGTATGCGCCGGACGATAACCCGTTGTTGAACGTGGCAACCCGGTTGCGTAAATCCTGTATTGACTTTAACCCCGCCATAATCTTACGTTGTCCGGTATTTTACACCGTGGTTATTACAAGTAAGGCAAATACGGTCGATACCCTGCGTATCCAACCGCAACGCCTCGTATGCTTTTTTAAGGTCATAACCCAAACCGCCGGGGCGACCCTCAACGTTGCCGTCCAATTCGTAAAGAATTTCCAACCGGGTTGCGTTTACTTGGTTCCGGTTTACCTTAACATCGGGGTTCATTGCCAACGTGCGCAACATGATTGCGGCGACCTGTCGTTGGATAACCGTTTGGAAAATTTGCCTTTCCTTAATGATAAAATCCGTTAGGTCGCAACCAACGGTTATTTCGCAATTCAACCCGTAATTCTGCGTATTGGTGTACATCGTCAACGCAATATCCCACAACTCCGGGTATTCGTCGAATGTTTCCGGGGCGTTCATCATAAACGGGGATACCTGTAAATACTTGGTTATTTCCCGCCAACGCTCCAAATCAACGTAACCCGTACACGTCCCGCACGGCTCCCGGCTCCAATCCTTTGTCATGTTAATTGCCTGCATCCCGGCGGGCAAATCGTTTTGGTTGTAACAAAGGAACCACGACCCCCCGGCGTTGTTTCCGGTACTGATATACGGCAAATAACAATCTTTCAACGGGAACCATTGAAAACCGCCGTTTGTCTGCGTAAAATTCAAATCAAACGTCTTTATCGGGTCAATTTGGGACGAATGGAAAAGATACATACGGACAACCCCGGTTGCGCCCGTCATTTGCAACCCGATTTGTTCGATTTTCATTGTTACGCCCATAGAACGAACCGGGACAATTTCAAACCCGACTAATTTATGATTATTCGGCAACGTCGCCCGGATACGTCCCGCACCGTCAAAGAACGTGCGCCGTTCCAATAGGTTCTTTGTTTCCTTATCCAATCCCTTTATTTGCGTGAATGTTTGTACCATTTGGGCGATACCGTTACGGGTCAACCTTTCCAAATAGTCGGATAAATAGTTGTATTCGCCCCAATCCGGGTTTCCATAATCGTTGTTGAAATCGTCGTTAAAATCACTTGCGACGGGTTCGACATTTTGGTTGTCCCGGCGGGCAATCCATACTTTGCCATTGTGTCGCACTTTCGCACCTGTTTTGTATTCCGGTATCATATTCCAAACCGGATATTGAAAAACGAAATCATCCGGGACGATTGCCCGGACATTATCCAAAGTAACAAGGGGGTGCGCACCTTGAAACGTCAAACCGCTTTCCGTCTGCGTTAAATTGTCGTCTATCGCCTTTGCCGGGTCGTATGATTGTTCCCACCCGACGACGTGCAATAATGCGTCCTGTATTTCTTTTAATCGATACATCTGCGTTTGAAATAAATAAGGGGGCGGGGATAACCACCCCGTCCCCTCGGTTTAACAATTCGTTATGCTCCGGCGTTATGCGCCCGCACCTCCGGCGGGAAATTCCCCGGCGTTGGTTACATATACAGGCATACCCAACGGTTCGTTTGGATTGCGGGCGGCAATCTCGGCTTTGATAATCGGGTTTGCCACAGTATTCAGGTTGCTGTTGTAAGCAACCATATACGCCACGTCAACGGAAAATCCGAAATACTCCTTAACGGCGCACGTCAAATCGGCGGTTGCGGCGCCCATGATTGCGGACTGGTCGCCAACGGCGGTGTAATAGTGCGAACCAACGGGCAAATCAATGTACGGCAAACGTACAACGTCCCATTCGTGGAAATTCGCACGGGTGCGGCGCAATGCCTCACGGTCAACACGGGTAAGGATACCAACATTACCGTCAGCAACGGCAAACATGGTTCCCATTTTGCCCGCTTCGTCGGTTACGTTGTTCGTGTAGTGCAAAACCTTGTTGTCGTACTCCATGCGCTTGTTTACGTCGTTGTAAACGCCATGTTGCGCAAGTTTACGGATAAGGCTATCAACCCCGGCGTTGGCGATAATGTGGATATATTCCGGGTAACAGTTAGCCCGCATAATCGGGTTAATATCGCCCAAAATCTCGGTCGCCATTTGGGTTGGAACCTGTACCACGTTGCCCTCCTCCGTGTAGTTAAGCAACGTTTTGAACACCTGTGTTTTGTTTGCCTCCAATGCGGCAACGGCTCCGACGTCCAATTTGTCCGCCAAAGCCCGGCACGTCTTTTCCATTTTGCGCAAAAAGTCGTGTTCGTAGGAAATTTCGTTGTTCATGTAGGCGGCGGGAACCATTGTAAAGCCAATGGCATAAGTCGCCCAAACAACCGTTACCAATGCGGACGTATTTTCATCGTCAGCGATAACGCACGAACGGACATTGCTAACCTGTACATCGCCGTCGTAATTGATAACGGGTACTTGTACCGTGTTACCAATGGACGCAAACGCACGGTCACGCAAATTGGGGTTAATGATTGAGGACGGAGCGTTGGTTTGCTCAATGAAAAAATCCAATGCGCCATACTCACACGGGCGGGTCATATTACGGTCTAATTCCGGGTTTTCAATCCGCCAATTTTGCAATCTTGTTGCTACTAATGACATAATGTTAAAAATTTAATTGTTATTAAATGCGGGTTTACCCTTTACCCGTGATTGTTTACTTTTCCGGCAATGCGGCAATATTGTTGTCCTGCCATGCCTGTTTCATTGCGGCGTAGAACTTTTCGGAACCCGCCGTTAAACCCTGCGCCATAAGGTTTGCGGCGATTGCTTCGTAAGCCTCGACACGGGTTTTTGCGCCCGTTACGTCAATGGTTGTTCCGCCACCACCGCCGGGACCGCCCGCCGGGGGAACCGTTCCGCCGCCTCCGGCTTGGCGTCCCTTATCCAAAATACCCATTGTTTCCAATTCCTTTGCCAACAGGTCGCCGGGGGTGTACGGGTTCAACTGATTGTTCGGGTTACGCATAATTGCGCCGCTTTCGTCCTTAAAAGCAAGGATTTTACCGCCTTTTCCGTCGTCGATATATTCGGGGTTCATACCCTTAATTTTGTCGATTGCTTGCGCTAACAAAACCTTTGTTGCGCTTTCGGGCAATCCCGGTTTGAATTTCAACCCGGCGGTTGCGGTCTGCAATGCACCCTCGATACGAACGCCGAACAACTCCGTTTGGAATTTCTTTTCGGCTTCATCGTACTTGCTTTTGAGGTCGTTAAACTGTGTTGTTACCGCCGTTAAATCGGCTTTTGCCTGTTTCAAAGCCTTTGCGGTTTCCGCATCGGTCGCACCGTCGGCAATTGCCTTTTCCAAACGTGCCTTTTCTTTCGTCAGACTGTC